>Ga0316205_10000952_pt1 | contig 41777 bp, 35 predicted proteins | sample 3monthpyrite_MG_FD_204941 | JGI IMG/M metagenome (GOLD analysis project Ga0316205, IMG submission 204941) | Microbial mat bacterial communities from mineral coupon in-situ incubated in ocean water Damariscotta River, Maine, United States -... | ecosystem: Environmental > Aquatic > Marine >...
TATTGGCTTTGAACCTTGGCTAGATCAACAAATAGCCTTACCTAGCAGTTCACACGTTGCTTATTTACAAGCTTTAGAGCCAACATTGAATTTAGCAGAAGATGAAACCCTACATCGCCGAGAAAGATTAGAAGCTTGGTTTAATCATGCAATAACCGCACAGGATCAATTACGGCAGCGAGTAGCCTTTGCTTTAAGTGAAATACTTGTGGTGTCTGAACAAAGTACTTTTGGTGATGATACTTACGGTTTAGCAAATTATTATGACATATTAGTTAATAATGCTTTTTCAAATTACCGTGATTTACTAGAGCAAGTCACACTTTCACCAATTATGGGCATGTATTTAAGTGTACTTGGTAATCAAAAACCTAATGAAGCTGAAAATATTCGCCCTGATGAAAACTATGCTCGCGAGGTTATGCAGCTTTTTAGTATTGGTTTGGTCGAATTAAACAATGATGGCAGTGAAAAACTGCAAGATGGTCAAAACATTCCAACTTATAACCAAGAAACCATCAAAGCATTTGCTCATGTTTACACTGGTTGGAATTTTAATGGCGCAACAGAAGAAACTTGGTGGCAGTTTTATCGTAACTACAACAGCATGGAGCCAATGACGTCAGTAGAAGCCTTTCATGATACCTCGGAAAAACAGCTTTTGAACGGTATTGTTGTTCCTGCCAATCAAACAGCAGAACAAGATTTAGAAATTGCCTTAGATAACTTGTTTAATCACCCAAACGTAGCACCTTTTATTGGTAAGCAGCTAATTAAAAAGTTAGTCACTAGCAATCCCAACCCAGAATATGTTGCTAGAGTCAGCGCCGTTTTTAATGATAATGGTCAAGGGGTGCGCGGCGATTTAGGCGCCGTAATAAAGGCAATACTATTAGATTCAGAGGCTTTAGATGGCACCACTAGCAATGTTAATTTTGGTAAAATTCGCGAGCCTTTGTTACGCGCAGTGCATTTATGGCGCGCTTTTGATGCTTCATCACCCAATGATAGATATCAATTTAACTGGCCTGATTATGCTTTTGCGCAAGCGCCATTGAGTGCACACCATGTGTTTAACTTTTTCTCCCCTGATTATGCGCCACCGGGAATTGTCAGTGACAATAATTTAATTGCTCCTGAATTAGAAATTGTCACTGAAAATTACCTAACACGCACCAGTAATTTTATCGCTTACTCCACTTTTTGGGGACATAGCGAATTTGAAGATGAAAACACCAAAGACAAGCGTATTTTAATTGATATGACCCCTTTAAAGCCTATGATTGACAATACCAACGAGTTATTAGAACACTTAAACATGTTGCTCTTAGGCGGCACCATGAATGACGAAATGCGCGCTATTCTTACAGAAGCTTTTGATAAAACCAGTGAGCAAGAAGTGAACGATAGGTTAAGTAATTTATTGTTTCTAATTATGATATCGCCACAATACACAGTGCAAAGATAATAAGCGCATCACCACAAGAGGATTTAAAAATGAATAGACGTAATTTTATTAAAAGCCTACTTGGTAGCTCTGTTGGTATAAGTAGCGCAAGTGCTGCTCTTTCGAGTATATCTTTGATTAACAGTGCGTTGGCGCAATCTAATAACCGTTTTGAAGACTATAAAGCCTTGGTATGTGTGTTTCTTCACGGTGGCAACGACTCGTTTAACATGCTTATTCCAAGTGATAATATTGATTATCAAGACTACCAAAATGTTCGCCAAAACTTAGCTATCCCTCAAAGCGATTTATTAAATATTACCCCTAGCTCGGCTATGCCATATAACTTAGCGATGCCAAATTTCATGGCCCCAATGCAACAATTATTTAATCAAGGCAATTTAGCTTTTATGGCCAATACTGGACCCTTGCTGCAAGCTGTTACCAAAAGCCAAGCGCAACAAAATTCAAACCTGCTGCCGCCACAGTTATTTTCGCACAACGATCAACAAAAACATTGGCAAACTTCATGGCCTGAGCAATCATCGCTATCCGGTTGGGCGGGTCGTATGGCCGATTTAATTATGGATACTAGTAACCCGTTATCAATGAATTTATCTGTTGATGGCAGCAATATTTTGCAAACTGGCAGCAATTCTTTGCCCTATTCCCTTGATGCCAGTGGTGTAGAAACGTTTGCTGCTTTAAACCCTAATGAAGAGTGGAACCTAGACAGAGTTAGTGCTTTTAACCAACTTATGTCGGCAGAAAAACACATTTTAGGGCAAGCGCATAACGCCATTTATAATCGAGCACAAAGTAATATTGATCTGGTTGCTAATGCAATTAATAGTGCTGAACAAGCAACAATAACTTACCCTGAAAACGACTTAGCCGATCAACTTAAAATGGTGGCAACCTTGGCAAGCTCTCAACAATTATTAGGGCAACCTCGACAAGTGTTTTTTGTTGGTATGGGCGGTTTTGACACCCATGATAACCAAACTACCGACCAGCCAATGTTACTACAAAATCTCAGTAATGCTTTATTTGCATTTAATGCTGATTTGCAAGCACGTGGCCTAGCTGACAATATCACTACATTTACCATGTCTGACTTTGGCAGAACTTTAACCAGTAACGGCGATGGTACCGATCACGGTTGGGGTGGGCATCAAATAATTATGGGTGGTGCGGTAAAAGGTGGCGATATTTATGGCGCTATGCCTGAAGACTTCACCTTAGGATCAGCGGATGATTTTGGTGATGGTCGTATTATTCCGACCACCTCAGTTGATCAATACGCGGCAACATTGGCGAAATGGTTTGGTTTATCTGTTAATGAGATCAACGCCGTATTTCCTAACTTGTCACGTTTTGATAGTAGTGATCTAGGTTTTATGATGCCCAGTTAAATTTCGCTATTAAGACACTTTAAACGTGCCAATAGATTCATCTAACTTGGTTGCTAGCTCTGCTACTTGATTGCTGTAAGTTAAAGTTGATGAAGATTTGTCGCTACTTTGTTGGCTTAACGAAACCACCTCTTGAATACTGTGATTTATGTCATTGCTTAAGCTGTTTTGCTGGGTGGCAGATTGTGAAATATCACTGCTCATATCATGCATTTCTTCAATAGCACTGGTAATAAGTAATAAAGTTTGAAGTAATTGATCGGTATGATCTTGGCAGGTATTCGCTTCATCTTTACCTAGCTTAATATCAGCTACTGCTTTTGCCGTTTGGCTTTGTAGCGATTCAATCATGGTTTGAATTTCAGTAGCTGACTCTTGCGTTCTACTAGCTAAAGAGCGTACCTCGTCGGCAACGACTGCAAAACCACGACCCGCTTCACCGGCACGAGCGGCTTCAATTGCTGCATTTAACGCCAGTAAATTGGTTTGCTCTGAAATACCACGGATTGTATCTAAAATCCCGCTGATATTAGTAGACTCTTGCTGCAATACCATCATTACATCTGAGGTACTATCTAACATGGTTACTAACGTTTGCATGCGATCATTGGTAGTATTTGCCGTCTGCTCAAGCTCACTGCTTTGTGTTAATGCGCTGGTCATTTTATTTTCAGCATCATTAGCTTTGGTTAAAATATGATCGGCGCTTTGCCCTAACTCACCAGTTTGTAGGGTTACTTGCTCTATGGTTTGCTTTTGTGTCGCTAACGAGTCAGTAACTTGTGCTATTTTATCACTTGATTGCTCAGCAGCATCTGTTAATAAATGGGTATTGTCTGAAATATTACCAATTAGTTTACGTAAATCGGCCACCACTAAATTGACATTAGTTGCCAGTTCGCCAAATTCATCATCTGACTTAACGGTAAGTTGTCGTGACAAATCCCCTTTTGCAATTTGCGACAACACTTTATTGATACTTTTCAGCGGTACTATCATCGCTTTTATCGTAGTAAAGGCGATACCAATACCCGTAGCAATTAAAATAACAAAAACAATTAAAGTTTCTAGATTGCCTTTTTCAACATTATCGAAAATGTCTCCTTGCAATTGCGTTAAGTTTTTATCTACCGCTTGCAAGAAAGTATCAATTGCCTGAATTGACGTATTAATATGTAGCTCTGAATTTTTAAACGCTTCATTTAAAGCATTTCTTTGCTCAAGTTGTGAAATTTTCAAGGTAAACAAATTATTATCACCTTGAAGTATCTTTTTCGCTTTTTCAAACTCGGCAACAAATTGCTCAATTAAACCATCAGTATTATAGGTTTGTCCTAGCGTTTTCAAAAACATTGAGTACTGTTCAACATTGCTAATAGCAAACTCTATGGTTTCTTTAGACTCTTCTACTTCGGCAATAGTCTTGATTGATAAAATGGTTTTAGTGGCATCGGTCAGGTTAAAAACAAAACCTTCAATTTGACTTGCAGAGCCAGATATTTGGTCAACCTGCGTTTGATTATCAGGATCATCTAAATAAGTTAAGTCGCCTAAAACGGCTCCCGCTTCGTAAAGAATGTCATCAATAACTTTTTGCTGTTCGGTAAAGGCTTGTGTTTGATTTAGTTCAGCTAACCTGTAGGTAAACATTGCAGCAACTGAGTCAGTATATTGACCATATACCAAATTAAAGTTGTTCAGGTTTTCAATATTCGGAAACACGTGCAGCATTTGTGCTATTAATTTTTTCTGCTCAACTAATAATTCACCTTGTTGAGTAAAAGTGTTTTTTAATTGCTCAAGCTCTGCTGTTGTTGCTAAAGTTGAAATGAATGAAGATGATTTTGCTTGTTTAAGTAATTGTTTTTGTACTGTATTAGCACTTTTTTGGATAGGTAATGCAAAGTCATCTACTTTCGCTGATGCCGCTTCAATGTCGCTTAAAATACCTACTGAGCTGACGCTAGAAAAAAGCAACAACAGTAAAATAACAGCAAAGCCAAGCACAACTTTGTGGGCAACTTTTAGAACTTTTATCTTAAACAGCATAAATAACAACTTAGTAAAAGGTTAACAAACGACAGACATCTGACCAGTAACAGTGTAATAAAATTTACACTACTAAATCAAGTCTGGTGAAAAAAAACACAATAATATTTATGAGTATAGTTAAACTATTAAAATAAACATACACGCTCTTTGCCATCCATGGCACCGCGTCATACGACCACCATGGATGGTGGAAGTGCAGTTTTTGCAGGAGCAAAAAACTGCCCGTTCGTCCTGAATATAAAAAAACCGCGAATACTATTCGCGGTTTTTATTACAACTTATGCCTTGTAACTACATTATGCCGTTTTCTTTTCTGTGATAAAAAAGCTAGCTATATAAGCAATCAAACCAAGTAAGAAAATTACACCGGCGATTTCACGTAGCCAGTAAAAAATAGCTAACTTGTCTTGGGTTGCCATAAAGCTTAACGCTTCGCCTGAGTCAGGAATACGCTGTAACCACACTTGCAAGATACCTGCCCCCGTTAAGAATAAGGTGATAAATACCATAGAAACTGTCATTAGCCAGAAGCCCCACATTTCCATAACTTGCGCTCTGTTACAGTTAGCTTCACCAATACCACGAAGCTTAGGCATTGCAAAAGACATAATAGTCATTACTATCATGGCGTAAGCACCATAGAAAGCCATATGTCCATGAGCAGCGGTAATTTGTGAACCATGAGTATAATAGTTTACAAAAGATAACGTATGTAAGAAGCCCCAAACACCTGCACCTAAGAAGGCCATAACTGCAGTACCTAACGCCCATAGTGTCGCGGCTTTGTTAGGGTGTTCACGACGACGACGGTTAACCATATTAAAGGCATACAACACCATAGCGAAGAAAGGTAATGGTTCTAAAGCTGAGAAAATTGAACCAACCCACTGCCAGTATTCAGGTGTCATTAACCAATAGAAATGATGACCCGTTCCTAAAATACCTGAGATAAGCGCCATAGCGATAATCACGTATAACCATTTTTCAATAACTTCACGGTCAACACCGGTCACTTTAATTAATACATAAGCTAAAATAGCGCCCATGATTAATTCCCATACACCTTCAACCCATAAATGCACAACAAACCACCAGAAATACTTATCTAGTGCTAAGTTAGTTGGGTTATAGAAAGAGAATAAGAAGAATACTGCTAAACCAATTAAACCAGTCATAAGCACCATGTTAATGGCAGTTTTACGACCTTTTAGTACCGTCATACCTAAGTTAAATAAGAAACCAAGGGCAACAACAACAATACCAATTTTAGTGATAGTAGGCTGCTCAAGGAACTCACGCCCCATGGTTGGCCATAAATCATTAAAAGTGATTTCAGCAAGGGTTGAATAAGGTACTAGCAGGTAACCTAAAATAGTTGCTACGCCAGCGGCTGCAAATATCCAGAATAATGCGATAGCAAGTTTAGGGCTATAAAGTTCAGTTTCTGACTCTTCAGGTACTAAATAATAAGCAGCCCCCATAAAACCAAATAATAACCAAACAATAAGTAAGTTGGTATGCACCATACGCGCAACATTAAATGGAATTAAACCACCAACAATGTCGCCAATAACGTACTGCATGCCCATTAATAAACCAAAAAGGATTTGGCCGACGAACAAGATCATAGCAAAAATGAAATAAGGCTTTGCTACTGCTTGTGATTGATATTTTAAAGTATTCACAGCGTTATCCCTCTATGTTTGGTGGCCAGTTGTTATCATCAAGCTCAGACGTCCACTTTAAAAACTCAGCCAAATCATCTATTTCTTGATCGGTTAAGTGGAAATTAGGCATTTGACGACGACCTGGAATATTTAAAGGTTGTGACTTCATCCAACCATTAAAAAATGGTTTAAAGCCATCAGCACCGCCACGACGGTTATAAACATTACCTAGTTCAGGCGCAAAGTATGCTCCTTCACCAATTAAGGTATGACAGCCAATACAGTTGTTTTCTTCCCAAAGCGCTTTGCCGCGCTCAACCGCTTCGGTAATATTTTCTCGATGATCCCGTTTGGGCATCTCTTTGGTGGTATGAAAAGTCAAAGCTAAGAATATTAAGAAGAAGAAAACACTTCCTCCATAATAAATATTCCTTGCCATGCCTTTAGTAAAGCTTTCTGACATGATGTATCCCTTAATGAATATTAAAATTCATGCGTTAGTTGTACTAGTTGGTATTAATAAAAGCTTAGAAATAATAGCCTAGATGCTAGGGAGAATAGCTTGATAGAAATCAAGTTTTTTAGGGGTTGTAAAATAATGTGTCAAAAAGTTAATGATTGTTGCGCCACATCAAATAATAGCGACATTAATTAGCTTGCAATCAAATCAATTATAATTTAACCCTATATTTTTTAAGGATATAATTAAGCAGCAGCGCTATTTTTTAGTAACAGTGACGATACCTTTCATGCGTGGATGAGGTCCACACTCGTAAGGAAAATCACCTGATTTTTCAAAACTGCGTTGATAACTTTCATCAGGAAAAAAGTAATCAGGCTCGTCTTTTTGAAGTTGTTTAAACCAAACACTGTGATATTGGCGTTTTTCAATATTCTTCCAAATAACAGTATCACCTTGCACAATGGTTATTTTTGCAGGAATGAACTTCATTTTATAAATTTCAACAACATGAACTTTGGCAAAGACACTGTGTGATATATACAATAAACTCAGTAATATTAAAACTCGCATGGTTATCTCCTGTGGTTAAATATTTATTTCACTTCTTTAATATTTATTTCTTTATCTTTGTATTTACTCGCAGGTCTATCAACGTCAACCGCTTCATCGCCATTAACCCATTTTAGTAAACCGCCGTCTGGATTATCTTTTTGCACTTCGTTGCAAGCAGAAACACATTGCACACATTGCGTACAGGTAAACTTTGCCCGTTTCATGTTGCGAGTAGGTAAGCGCATAGGGCAAGCTTGGTCACAAGGTTTGTGCTTATTGTATGACTCACACTCTCTGCAAACTTTAGCGCGCGCTCGGTCAAATTTAATCACCATGGCTTTATTATTTGCCATCCAAATCAAGCTTTGAAATAAACCTAAAGCGCAGCCATATTTACAAAAAACATGGCGGGCAAAAATAAAATCAGCAGTAAAAACTATGGTAGCGACAATAATAAAAAGGCTGGCGCCAAAACCTAAGTCAACATTAGCCAAGCCAGAAAGTAACATAGTTGGATCAAGCAAATAGCTGAGTAAACCAACTGCCCAAACAAAAGCCATGCTAATAGCTGCGATAAAAACAATTAACTTAGGCAGTACACCGTTACTTTTCTTACTCGCTTTTTCCCAAATAGTCACACGATTAAGCTGCTTGAGCATAAGGTCGTTTATTACTTCAACAACAGAAAAGTGGGGACATAGCCAGCCACAATAAATACGACCATACTTCCAAATAAGCCCGCCGGTAATAGCAACAAAAGCCATACCTGGCAATAATACTCGGGTAAAAATTTTGATAGCGGCATCAACACTATCGCCACCACCGTGTAATATAGAATCTATGTTAATAGTCCATGCTTGGCCGAAAATAATAAAATGCCCTAAATCGAGATCGAATCGAAATATATTCAGTAATGGCGCAAAGAGAAACAAGGCAAAAAAAGAAACTTTTGCCGAAACTCTAGCTTGTTGGAGTGTTATTTTCATAAGAGGTATTATAAAGATAATTTTTCTAATCCCTTTAATCTAGATCAGCCTTTACAAGTATTGTTTATGCTAAAGTAACCTTAGTCTTCATTAAAAATGAAAAAGAGATTTATTTTGGACAAATCACAATACTTTTATCGCACCGTAGTATTTACTCGCAAAGCTGGCATTGTTGCCCTTGCTGACATTAATAACCCACAAGAGACAACTGAGTTAGAAGCATGGTTTGGTGTAGTAATTTCCCTTGCCGATGGTAAGCATACCTTGCAAGAGTTAATTGATTATATGGCAAAGCAATACCAGCAAATTCCAACAAGTTTAAACGATACTCTTGAGTCAGTTATCGAACGTTTGATCGAAGGAAAGATGGTGAAATTAAGTGAGCAAGCGGTAGAGCTTCCTTATTATTTAGCCGCGCCCATTGAGCAATTAGATATTGAAAAAGCACAAAACCTTATTGCTGAAGATGGCTACTCTGTACATTAATTTCTATTTTGAAAAGAGAATAGCAAAAAATAATGACTGAAAATAAAGCGTTAGCATTGGCGCCATTGATAACCCCCTTTGCTTTTACTTTTTATGCTTACATTTTAGATGTGCCTGGGTTCAATATGGACGGTGGCATACTAGCGTTTATCAAACTGTTTATTGGTTTAACAATGGCTGCAATTCCCGTTGCCTATATTTACATGTTCTTTATCGGTGGCAAATTTTGGGGAATGCTCAAAAGACGAAGACAAGTTAATTTTTTTACTATTGTCTTTGGCTCAATATTTGTTGCCGATATTCCCATGTTACTTATATGGCCTTTCAGTCAAGGAAATGAATTCTATTTAACGTTACAGTTATTTTCATTTGTGGGTTTAATGGTAGGCCTAAACTGTTGGTTTTTGATTAACCTAGATAAATTTCGCAGTAAATTTAACAATAAAAGTTAGCGTTTATAAGGCGATATTACCAACGATAACGCCAATTTAGCGACACTAAAAATTCGTCATTGTTTGCCGTACCAAGTTTAGTTTCAAAACGATTAATAGCGTACTCAACCGTTAACTTGGTTCGATAAGGAAAGTCGACATTAAAGCCAACATCAATTTTTTGCCAATCCCAACTTACGCTTGGCGCAGGGTAACCACCTTTGCCCGAAAAGTTTGTCTCAATATTTGAATAGCGCAATACAGGGCTAATATTTTTGACTAAAGGTTTGCCACCAACCGTTAACGATAATGGTAAATCGAATTGATAACTTAGTTCAAGCTCTTGCCCCACTCTATTTAGCCCCGCTAACGCTTGGTCTACGTATTGAGCGAATAAAGTAAACTCTTGCCAATATAGCCAATAATTAAAACCTATATCTCGTTTTTATCTCCCTTAAATGGCAAACTAAAACCGCCAGCATTTAATATATCAATATCCGCACCATAAAAAGTACCATGTAAATTACGATCTGTTGCTAAGTCACGTTTATAACCCCACACCATAAAATCTGACTGCCAATCACTATCATTTGCTTGGGCGCGGTAACCTAAAGCCAAACCAATCTCAGGATTTTTGCTAAGGTTAACGTTTTCTATTTCAGCATCGTACAACACAACTATGCCTGACTTTAATTCTGGATCAGGGTTATTAAATGGCGGCATTTGTGCATCAATGCCATTATCGCCTGCTAACGCATTGGGATCACGTATAAACACGGGATTTCCCGTGGTTAAGCTAGCTTTGGCATAAAACTGTGAACTTAAATCTATGCCTATCTCAATACCAGCATCTTCAAAGCGGTTGAAAGCTGTGCTGACTAAACCATAGCTTTGTAAGTGCCTATCATTTTGTCGCTCAAATTTTTCAAACTTACCTACTTGCACAGGGTAAGAACATAAGCGGTCAAAAAACAGTCGATAGTACTTTTTTCACATAATCACTATCCAATGCTGCTTTAAACCGTTTAGCCTTGATCCCTTTTTTACATGTCTTTTCTTGTCTCAACATATTTAACGTTATGTGTCGTGCTGTAGCCATATTTTCAGCACCATTTTCTCTGCGAATACGGCTGTCATCCTCTCTGAAACTTACATCAAGTACCCAATGAAGTTCATTTTCTACACTCCAATGACGGCGTACAGCTTTAGCAAATAGCTCATCCGTTTCTTTTAATGAGCAGATAAAATAACGTCTATCAATCGTAACTTTATCTGCGATGTGTCGCTCCGATTCAACCATCCCCACACTTCTAAGCCCAACCCATTTAGACGTTAAGTCTTTGATACTAATTAAATCTTCTGTAAGCCAATAACGACGACGCTCAACTCGACCATGACCTTTATCTATTTCTTCAAAAAACTGGTGGCTGAGTTGTTTAAAATTTTCTTCATGTGCTATGTTAAAAAATCTCTTATGGCTGTAGATAAATTCCCCTGATTACCCTTAACGGCTAAAACATAATCAGCTTCTTTTTGAATGATTTTTTTAGCGATTACTTTCTGGCATCCCATAGCATCTATGGTGATAACCGCCCCTTTGATGTCAAGCTTTGACAGTAAATCTGGAATAGCTGTAATTTCATTTGATTTTTCATACGTTTTAACTTGACCAAGCACAACACCATTTTCTGCGGCAAAAGCACTGACCATATGGATAGCGCCTTGCTTGCCTTTTTTATCAAAGCTACGTCTAACGGTTTTACCGTCAACGGCTACTATCTCGCCTTGCGTACTTATTTCTGCCTCTTTCATCCAATTGATAAAGCATTCCTGAAATTGGCTAGGCTCTATTGCTGAGATTATACGGGCTATCGTGTCATGAACAGGGATACCGTAATGAAAGTAACCGTATTTTTTCAACAGTTTTAATTTGTTTTTACCTACCTCTTCAATAGCTTCCCAACCATCGGCACCACAGATCACGCCAACAAGTGTGATCAATAAAATATCTAGCAGAGGATATCTAACCTTATATTGTTGGCGTTCGTCGGTAACAGTGGCAAAATGTTCTTCAATTGTTGATAGCATAATAAATTCAAAGTGATTGTTTCTGCTATTTGATCACACTTTGCCTATAAAATAAATCTCATGATCTTGCCCTGCCTACTTGCATATAATATTGCATTGTTTTTACTGGTCTTTTGGCGATAGCTTTTTTGCCATATCTGAGCATAAAAATATCAAGATCAACGGTTTTATCTTGCGAGGTTGGGTTGCGATCATAAAGATCAATAGCATCGATTTTAAAAAGGAACTGCCACTTAGGTTGAATTTTCCAAGCCCCTTTTAATGAAATATTTGATATTTCAACCTGTTGACCGGCATCAACAGTTTCTTGAAAAGCATTAGTTTGCCCAATAGGCAACGCTTCTGGTGGAAAAGGAAAAGTAATGGGAAAGCGATAAGTTTCGCTGTCTCGATAGTTAACGGTCGTTTTTAGTTCAAATTGAATTGGTGATTTTTTGGCAAAAACTAAATTAGATAATAACAAAAAAGTCAGGAGAGATAGCTTTAAAAACAAGAGATTAGCCATTGTGCATTCTTTTTATATTTAAGGTATGAGTTTTTATATCACACAATCACTAAATATAACGAATAAAATAATAGTTATGATATTAGCCTTGCGTAAACAACGCGACAACAAGCACCAACATTAAAATCCAAAAACCTGACAGCAATTGCCAAAACAGTACTTGAGATTTATTTTTAGTAACCTTGGGATCATCAAGTAAATAATTGGGGTTTGGTTTTTTCAAATCTTGAATAAACTCAGGAATATTAGTGTAACGCTGCTCAAGATCGAAACTCACACCACGCGCTAATGTTCGGTCAAACCAAATGGGAATAACAGGGTTAGCTTCACTTGCCGAAATATAACGTAACCTGTCATATTCAAAGGCGGTTTGGCACTCTTCAATTTTTGCACCATAGGGCAGTTTTGAAGTGAAAATTTCATAGGTTATCGTGGCTAAAGCGTATAAATCCCCCTGAATACCGGTATTTTTCCCTAAAAGATATTTAGGATCTGAATAAGTAGCAGTACCTAAAACCCCTTCATGCTCTAGCGGAATGAAAACTTCTGCCAAGCCGGCAACAAATACCGAGCCAAAATCAACCACCTTAACTTGATTGTTTTTACTAATTAATATATTGCCGGGCTTTAAGTCTTGATGAATTGTTTCCATTTTATGAAAAGCAGCTAAACCTTTAGCAATTTGCTCAACAATATTAAAAGCCACTTTAGGCTTAGGGAAGTGATTTTGCTCCATCCATTTTTCTAATGAAATACCATGTACGTATTCCATCAAATAATACAAACAAGTGCGTGGTCTTTGCTGCTTAATAATTTTAACAACATAGTCGCTATCAATACGTTTTCCTATCCATTCTTCTTGAATAAACCTGTCAATATAACCTGTGTCTTCTTCAAAATTTATTGAGGGTGTTTTCATCACCATCTGTTCACCAGTATCAGTATCCTCAACTAAATATAGCTGACTACGACTACTGGCAAATAACTCTTTTAGTACTTTATAGCCATCAAGTTTAACTCCTTCATCAAGTGGCGGCGGAAAAGGCAAACGAGTTAATTTAGAATTGTAATCGTCTAAACTTTCATTAGGCAGCGAGGCTATTTGGCACAGTGAACCACTAATATTATCATCACTGCCACCGTCAAAAGCGCTGCTAACTAACGCTTCAATGCGTGCTTGGCATGAGGTTTTAGCCGACATTAACTCAATGATTTTCTCACTTGATAAAAAATCATGAATACCATCAGAAGTTACCAACAAAATGTCATCGGCTTCTAAAGTGAATGAGCTGTAATCTATTTGGATAGAATTATCCATGCCCATTGCACGGGCAAGAAAGCTGCGCCCCGAGCCAATGCTAGCAACATGATCGCGGGTAAGTTGCTTGAATTCACCACCGCGTAATAAATAGGCGCGACTATCACCGGCATGAAAAAAATGCGCAATACGAGACTTTAACACCAATGCGGTAAAGGTAGTCAAATACCCCTTTTCTTCGCTAGCAAACTCATGACTGCGTTTAAACAAGGTTAAATTAATACTTGAGAGAATTTTTTGCCCTGCATGTTTAACCGACCAAGTATCAGGGGTTTGATAATAATCACTTAAAAAACGGGTAATCGCCGTGTGGCTAGCCTCTTTACCTGCTTCAGCACTACTCACGCCATCAGCAACCGCTAAAACAATGCCTTTTGCTTCCAGTACTTCTTGTTCTTCAGGTACTAAAAAACCAACCGCATCTTCGTTATTATCTTTCAAACCCTGAATAGAGTAGCTAGCGATATCAACTTGTAATTGGTTGGTTTTTGGCATGTATATAGGCTTCTTTTTATTTTCAAGAATAAAGCGCGAATAAATTCCCGCCTACGCTTATGTGCCGTAGGCGGGGACTTGTTCGCGCATATTTTAGCTTTTTAATCGCTCAATTTAATTTACGTCGATTAACTCAACTGTGCCATCTGCATTAACTTCTGCCATATGTCCTTTAGGTTCATTTAAAAACATAGTTGCTAAGAAGATAACACCTGCAGATGCGGCAATTACCATAAAAAAGGTAGAGTAATCAACAAACGATAATACTGTCAAATAAGTTACCGCACCAACATTACCATAAGCACCTGCCATACCAGCAATTTGTCCGGTCATACGACGTTTAACTAAAGGTACAATAGCAAATACAGCCCCTTCACCTGCCTGTACAAAGAACGAACAACACATAGTCGCAACTACAGCTAAAGGAATTGCCCATGCACTGGTTATTTGACTTAACACCATGTAACCAATAGCCAAACCGCCAACTAAAATCATTAATGATTTACGACGACCAAACTTATCACTAAACCAACCACCCGTTGGACGAGCAACTAAATTCATAAAAGCAAAACCCGACGCTAACATACCCGCTTGTACTGCACTTAAACCTTCAAACGTTTCTAAGAAAAATAATGGTAACATTGATACTACAGCTAACTCTGAGCCAAAAGTGACAAAGTAAGACACATCTAAAATAGCCACTTGTTTAAAATCATACTTTTCAATATCAGCAACACCGTGGGTTAAATTTTCTTTATTTACACGCCAAATAGAGTGCACTTGTATTACAAATAAAACAGCTAATGCCACCCACATAATGTACATAGTTTCTGTTGTTAACAGTTTTACGCCTGCAGGTGATAATTTCCATGCTAATACCCCAAGTGCGATATACATAGGAATATTCATAAATAAATAAAAATAGAAATCTTTCCAACTAGTAACTTCTAAGCCACCTGATTTTTTCGGTTTAAAATACGTTGAACCTTTAGGAGTATTACGGGCTGTAATATAGAAAAAGATACCGTAAACACCAGCAATAACACCAGTTAAACCAAGGGCATAACGCCAGCCATCATCACCACCAAACGCTAAAGCAAGTGTTGGTAAGGTCATAGCACCTGCTGCACTACCAAAGTTACCCCAGCCGCCATAAATACCTTCAGCGATACCGACTTGTTTTGCTGGGAACCACTCACCAACTAAACGAATACCAATAACAAAACCAGCGCCAACAAAACCAAGTAAAAATCTAAACAAGGCAAGTTGTTCAAAACTATCTGCCATGGCAAAACCAACACAAATAAATGATGAAATAACCAAGAGTCCTGAGTAAATAATTCGTGGACCAAACTTGTCAACCAAAATACCAATAACAATACGTGCGGGTATTGTTAATGCTACGTTTAAAATCATTAATGCTTTCACTTGTGCGCTTGATAAATCAAAAGCCTCTTTAATAAAGACTAATAAAGGGGCATGTGAAAACCAAACGACAAATGTTAAGAAAAACGCAAACCAAGTAACGTGTAGCGTTTTTATTTTCGGATCTGCAAAGTTTAGCAGATTCATTTTACCTTCATGTGACATTGTATTAACTCCTGCATGCTGCATGCTTTACATGCAATAACTTGCGTTAAATATAATTGTAATGTGTATATTCTGCGCTTTTGCTTAATGAGCTTTATTGACTTATGTCAACAAAGTGGAGTTCTTTACCATAACTCTTACTTTAAACCATAATAAGCAAGGATTTTTTTCTATAAATTTGTTTTAATTAATGCATCAAAACAAAGCTTACAAGTAAAAATGAGAGCCTATGGACATTCAACAGAAGCATTCTTATCGAGCATTAATACTAGCAACGTTAGCATTTGCTGCTTGTTTTTCTGTCTGGACTTTGTACTCAATATTAGGCATAGAATTAAAATCTAGCTTAAATTTAACCGCCACTGAGTTTGGTTTATTACTCGCAGCTCCTATATTTACCGGTGCTATTTTTCGAGTGCCGGTTGGTTTTTTATCAGAAAAAGTTTCTTGTCGAAATTTATTTTTTTGGCAAATGCTATTAGCCGTACCGCCATTATTCTATTTACCTTTTGTTGAAACCTTTACTGAATATATTTTGCTCGGTTTTATTTTAGGTTTAAGCGGTGTGTCATTTACCATAGGTATTCGTTACGTTACAGACTGGTTTGATACTAAAAGACAAGGGTTTGCTTTAGGTGTATTTGGCGCAGGCAATGCTGGTGCTGCTATTACCTTAGTTTTAGTACCATTTATTGTTGATGCTTATGGTTGGCAAGACATTGGGCCAATTTATGGCGTTGGAATGCTTGGTATGGCGATAGTTTTTAGACTATTTGCCCCTGAAATAAGTAAATATTATCAAGAAAAGAAAAATCACGATTTAGCTTTTCATTTGGCGCCACTTAAAGATTTACAGGTGTGGCGATTTGGTTTGTATTACTACTTTGTTTTTGGCTCATTTTTAGCGCTTATTCTATGGCTGCCACAATATTATATGGCGGCTTATGAGCTATCGCTCACCAAAGCTTTAGCATTAACATTATTATTTGTAACTAGCTCAAGTATGGTGCGCGCTGTTGGCGGCTGGTTTGCTGATAGGTTTGGCGCAAGAGCCGTTAATTGGAGTGCTTTTTGGATTTGCATGGTGTGTTTATTCTTTTTAAGCTACCCACCCACTACAATGATCATTCATGGTGTCGACAAAGATGTTGAAGTTTCTTTTGCGGTCAATGTTTGGCTATTCACCTTTTTGATTTTTGTCATTGGTATTGCCCAAGGAGTTGGTCGCGCGAGTGTTTATAAAATTATTTACGACTATTACCCAAACCATATGGGCAGCGTTGGCGGCGTAATAGCAGCAGTGGGCGCTTTAGGTGGTTGTACACTGCCAGTAATGTTTGGTTTAGCCGTAGATATTATTGGTGTATACAGCGCCACCTTTATGCTTTTATATGGCGTGCTAGCCTTATGTATGATGGCAATGTATTTAGCCGTACAAGCTGAGCGCCAACAAAAATCGTTAAAAGAAGCGATAGAGAATAATTTTTTAGAGCTGGATTAGGTGATATTAAAATAAATCTATATCACCAAAATCATCTTCACTAAATATATCTTTGTTATCTTCAACACCACTGATAATACGGTGTAGTTCAATGTTCCATTGTGAAAAAACATAACTGCAAATTGCAAACAACAAGTGCTCAAACTCAACGTTAGTGTATTTATAATCAAGCCGATGTAGCTTCCGTTTAACTTGCGGCGCAATTTTAAGTAAAGAAATATTTAATATAACATGAGTAATATTATATTCTTGTGAAACAAAATCTTGTAACGAACGCTTTGTACATGCCGCGTAGTTATTCTTAATATATTCAAGCGTAAATTCGCTTATATGTAGCGCTATTGAATTCCAAAATAAGTATGCCGACATCATATATCCAAATTAAGAAATAAAGCGAGATACAGTTTAATATAGTTCACAGTAGAGTTTTTCTCTATAGAAAATCTCTACTAAGCTATAAATTACATGTTATTCACAGGAAACTATTTAGCTTTAAATTGGTTTATTAAGCTTTGCTGATTCACTAATTGTGAAAGTAAATCAGTTACTAATGTATTAGCATTTACCCCTTCTTGTTCGCAAGTTGATGATAACTCACTAATACGTTCAATATTCCTACTCACTTCTTCACTCACTACAGCTTGCTCTTCAATAGCTGTGGATATCTGAATATTTAAGTCACTTACTTGACTTATTTCTGTATGAATTTGATTAAGAGAGTTACCTGTTTTTTTGGAAAGCGTTACGCAACTATCAGATAATTCATTGCCTTTTTCCATCGCTTTTACTGCGTTATTAGAGTCTAACTGTAACTTGGTCAGTTGATTATTTATTTCTTCAGTAGATTGCTGTGTTCTAAGCGCTAGTGCTCTAACTTCTTCAGCTACAACTGCAAACCCACGGCCTTGTTCACCTGCTCTGGCGGCTTCAATTGCGGCATTAAGTGCTAATAAGTTGGTTTGATCGGCAATACTACTAATTTCAGTTAACACTCCGCTAATAGATGTCGTTCCTTCAATTAATGTATTCATAATTATATCAACTTCGTTTAATTGGCTTGATAAACTTTCAATAGCACTAATGGTTTCATTAACATCTTTTTGACCATCTTGACTAATGGCCTGGCCTTGTTCCGCAGCTTTGGCTGCGTCGACTACTGTTCTAGCTATATCATTAACCGTTGCACTCATTTCAGTCATAGCAGTGGCAACCTGAGCTATTTCGTCACTTTGCTCTGCTAATAAGCTTGCTGCTTGATTTGTAGCATCGGCAGTATTATTAGCACCATCAGTAACATGTAAAGACACATCGCTTACCCGACCGGTAACCGCGTTCAACTCCGCTTGGCGCATTTTCAAAGCAAGTTGTATATTACCAACGACATCACTATTACCACTATATATATAGCTCATTAAGTTATTGTCAAAAACGGATTTAGCACTGCTAACTAATTTACAATAATGTTTTCGCCAATTAATGATCAGCACAGATGAAATACTAGTCAGTACAAACATGGGTACTGTAATCAACCATGAAGTAGCTGAAAAGGTGATTAAACCTGCGCAAAATAGAGCAAGTAATATAAAAACACTTTGAAACCAAAGCGTCATGTCTGTTTGTAATTTTACTGCTCTAGGCAACTTACCCTGATTAATGTTTTGGTAGGTTTTATCCGCTCTATCGCGTACATCACTGTCTAATTTTGTTCGTACTGATTGGTATTCTTGAATCTGACCTTGTTCATTTTTTATCGGTGTAACATAGGCATTTACCCAATAATAATCACCATTTTTACAACGATTTTTAACCGGCCCCATCCATGAGTCACCACCTTGAATATATTGCCACAAGTCTTTAAAGGCGGCTTTTGGCATATCATCATGCCGAACAATATTATGAGTTTTTCCTTGTAATTCCTCTAAAGAGTAACCTGCAATATTGCAAAATTCTGGGTTAGCGTATTTAATTCGGCTATCAAGTTCTGTGGTAGATAATAATATTTCTGATTGATCAAAGTGAACTTCTGTGGATGAATGTGACATTTTGCCTCTCAAATAGATTTTAATATACCTTCCAATGAATGATTACTTATATCCTTATAAAATTCAAGGATATTGTACAGCAACTCATTAAATGATTATAGCTTAAAAATCAAATCATCAGAGACTTAGTAATTAATATTAACTAACCTTATGCTCAACCGCCCACATTGCCGCTTCAACGCGGCTTTTAAGCCCTAATTTTTTAAACAAGTTTTTATTATGTACTTTAACCGTTGCTTCGGTGATACCTAGCTTACGGGCAATTTCTTTATTACTTTTGCCACTGGCAATCAATTTCAGGTTTTCCATTTCTCGTTGAGTTAAGCTATCGAAAACATTAATTTTATTTTGCGGACGTAAAGATTTGGCAAGTATCTGCGTTAACGGCTCGCTAATCACAAATTCGCCAGCAAGGGCATGGTTAATTTTCTCTATTAAGGCTTCTGGTTCACTGTCTTTAAGCAAATAACCATCGGCATTAAATTTTAATGCTTGTAAAACATCGGCTTCATTGTCAGAAACACTGAAAATAACCACTTTTGAGCTGACATTGGCACGCTTTAATGCACTTAAAGTTTCTATGCCACTTAAACCTTTCATATTGAGATCAAGTAAAATTAAATCTGGGATCTGCTCTACCGCAAAAGTGATAGCCTCATCACCTGAGCCCACTTCACCGATAACATTCAGGTTGTCTTCTAATGAAATTAATTGTGCCACGCCTTTGCGCAACATCGGGTGATCATCAACTAATAAAATACTTGCTTGCTTCATTTGTATTCTTCTTTATGTTTAAACTTCCGTCTTGCCGCTTTTAACTTCACTATACTTTTAATGGTGAAACTCAAAACTCACTAAAGTACCTTGCCTAACAGTATTTTTCACTTGAAATGAAGCATTTAATGATGCTGCCCGCTCTTGCATTATGCCTAAGCCAAAATGACCATGTTCACTGATATTATTGGGCAAGCCAATGCCATTGTCGCAAATAGTTACTTTGACTTTATTTTTATCACACAAAACAGCAACACTGGCTTTAGACGCGTGAGCATGACGATGTATGTTTGATAACGCTTCCCGCACTATTTGTAATAAGTGAATTTCTTGATTAGCACTTAGGTAGTTTTGCGGTAATTGATAATTAAAGTCAATTGTATATTGGCACTTGGCGCTAAATTCAGTAATAGTGGTTTGCAAAGAGTTTTTAATGGCGGGATCATCAAGTTTCAATCTAAATGTGGTCAATAGTTCGCGCAATTGTAAGTAAGCACTGTTTAAGCCCGCTTTTATATCTTCAATAGTTTCTTCGACTTGGGATTGCGGCACATTTTTTTGCATTTTACGGGTTAGTAAACTCATTTGTACTTTTAAATACGATAATGACTGTGCTAGTGAGTCATGCAACTCTCGCGCAATAACAGCGCGCTCTTCAACAATCACCAAACGGTTTTCACTGGTGCGCTTTTGATCTAATTCTATTGCCGTAGCAATAATATCAGCCATGGCTTGCAGTATTTGCTTTTGCCAATCATAAACTGTTTTACCTTTAGGTATTTCCCAAATCAAATTACCAAAAAGTTGGCTTTGTTTTTCTAATGGAAACTTAATGTAGTTAAAGCAAATATTGTCCATAGTATTATTAACATAAACATCAATAATTAAGTTGTTTTGCTTACTGTCGTTTACGTCTATTTTTACTTTTCCAAAACCAAGCACTTCCACTAATTCATCAATAATTTTATGATCAATTTGATAATTTTCACTGCTTTGCTCTGACAAGGTATAACCGGCTAAATTTCGCGCAGCGCGGTACAGAATATTTAAAGATTGATTGCTGCGACTGAGCTGCTTGGTTTTATTTTCTACTCTAGATTCAAATTCTTGATAAGTGAGTTTTAACTCATCAGACATTTGATTAATAGTATGTGCTAACACCCCAAGTTCATCATTTTTAGCATAGCTAGCTTTTATTTCAAAATTGCCCTTTCCGGCTTGCTCAGCAACATGCACCAACTCTTTCAAAGGTACAATTAACGTTCGGTTTAGCTTCACCAGTACAAAACTAGCAACAGCAATAACCAGTAATAAAGTAATACTTTGAATTAAACGTAAAAAGCTAAGTTTCTTCTCTGATTCAAGCTGCAATAAGCCAACTAGCTCGTTTAATTGATTAACAAAACGATCATAAGCATGAACTAACTTAACAAGTTGCTCGTCAGTTAACTGCTCACTTGACATACTCTTAGCATTAACTTGCTGCCATAAGTCTAAAATTTTTACATATTGTTTATTAATAGCCGTATTTTGTTTATCAGTGAACAGCTTGCCATAAAACAAGTGGGTTAAATGTAAATTAAAGGTATGAATTTCTGCTTTAACTTGTTCCTTGCTTGGGCTTTTATCAACCAAATAAGCTCTAGATATACGCACTGCTTGCATTCTCAATGCGCCAGCTTTGTTAATTTGTGCCGCATCACCATTTAAACTTTCTGTGACTAGTATAGACGAAATCATACTCACTAAACCTAAAGTAATAATCACCGCCATCACCTGCCCTACGCGCGCGATAAGTGAAGTACTAGACTCAGAAAGTTCTTTAGGGTTAGCAGATATTTTCATTTCAGCGAAGCAATAGTAATTAAAACGTTATCATCAGGTGGGCGATAGCATACTGAAAATTTAAAAAAAATGATATTAACTATAAACGCTTTACCACTACCACCAAATAGCTACCTGTACCACCACCAGACTACAAACCTCAGTAGAAATAAAAAAACACAATAAAAAACAAAAAGATAAAAAACCGCTGAATTACCACTTTAGTGGTAATTTTTGGGTTTTAGTTATTTTTAAGCCGAGAACAGCTTGATCCAGATCAACCCCGACTATTTCAGCGATTGCTATTTTAACCTTGACAAAAATTTAACACGCAAGAAAAACAACTTACTAATTTAAACAAGTAAATAAAAATTGGAGTAGACAATGTCTGACATTCAAAAATGGGACGTAGAAGACGCCCAGTTTTGGGAAAGCACAGGTAAAAAGGTTGCAAATCGCAATCTTTGGATCTCAATCCCAAGCCTTTTATGTGGTTTCGCAGTATGGCTATACTGGGGCATCATAACCATTCAAATGCTTAACTTAGGTTTTCCTTTTGCGAAATCTGAGTTGTTCACCTTAATGGCGGTTGCCGGTCTTACTGGTGCAACCCTCAGAATACCTAGTTCCTTCTTTATTCGTTTAGCGGGTGGCAGAAACACTATTGTATTTACCACGGCATTATTAATGATTCCAGCTATCGGTGCTGGCATTGCCTTGCAAGATAAAAACACGCCATTGTGGGTATTCCAAATTCTCGCACTTTTATCTGGCTTTGGTGGTGGTAACTTTGCCTCTTCAATGTCAAATATTTCTTTCTTTTTCCCGAAAAAACAACAAGGTTTAGCACTTGGTTTAAATGCTGGTTTAGGTAACTTTGGTGTTACTACCATGCAAATTCTTGTGCCATTAGCGATGACTTTTGGTTTATTCGGCGGCGAGCCAATGGAACTTGTAAACACTTCAGGTACGCTGATTGGTAAAATTCCTGCTGGCTCTGATGCTTGGATCCACAACGCTGGTTATATTTGGTTATTATTCTTAATTCCATTAGCCATTGTTGGTTGGGTGGGCATGAATAACATTAAAGCGTCACATGTTACACCTGATTTACCTAGCCCTATCGGCTCTTTTTCAATTATCTCAGGAATGTTAGCTGTTGGTTTTGTTGCTGCTATTTTCGGCCTTTGGTTAATGCTACCTGAAAAAGTTGGTGGCTCTGGCTTTGGCGTTAGCAAATGGATTGTTTTACCTATTGTTATTGCCTTAACGGTATTTTTACTTAAATTATTCCCTGGCAAAGTAAAAGAAAACTTAAACCGTCAATACAAAATTTTTGATAACAAGCACACTTGGGTAATGAGTATTATCTACACCATGACCTTTGGTTCTTTCATTGGTTTTGCAGCAGGTTTTGGCTTATCAATTAAAGTTATTTTTGGTTACCAACATATTATGGTTGATGGCGTAATGAATCACGACATCGCTAATGCCGCAGGTCCTAGCGCTTTAATGTACGCTTGGATGGGCCCTTTCATTGGCGCATTAATTCGCCCTGTAGGTGGTTGGATTGCCGATAAAATTGGTGGTGCTCGTGTTACTGAAATCTGTGCTGTTGTGATGGTTGCCAGTGCTGTAGGTGTTGCTCACTACATGAAACTCGCTTATGCAAGTGCTACCCCGCAAGATTACTTTGTTGAATTCTTAGTATTATTCCTAATTTTATTTGCTGCTACCGGTATTGGTAATGGCTCAACGTTCCGTACTATTTCAATGGTATTTGATAAAGAACAAGCAGGTCCGGTTTTAGGTTGGACTTCAGCAGTAGCTGCATACGGCGCGTTTATTATCCCTAAAGTATTGGGTGAGCAAATTAAATTAACCACACCTGAAAATGCATTATACGGATTTGCTGTTTTCTACGCAGTTTGTATCGTACTTAATCGTTTTTACTACTTACGTAAAAGTGCTGAGTACCACAATCCTTAATCTGAATACTAGTTTAGGAGAGTTGGTTTTAATCAGCTCTCTTTTTTATTTTACTAGTTCAGATATGAAACTTTTTTGAACAACGGAGAAAAAAGATGAGTAACTTTCTTGATCGCTTACAATTCTTGAAAAAGAAAACTGGCGAATTCAGCGATGGTCATGGTGATACCACCAATGAAAATCGTGAATGGGAAAACAGCTATCGTCAACGCTGGCAACACGACAAAATCGTACGCTCTACCCACGGGGTAAACTGTACCGGTTCTTGCTCTTGGAAAATTTATGTGAAAAACGGTTTAGTGACCTGGGAAACGCAGCAAACTGATTACCCGCGTACTCGCCCTGATTTGCCTAACCATGAACCACGTGGCTGTCCTCGTGGCGCAAGTTACTCATGGTACTTATACAGCGCTAACCGTTTAAAATATCCTAAAGTACGCAAGCCATTATTAAAATTATGGCGTGCAGCACGTGCAACCATGGATCCTGTTGATGCTTGGGGCTCTATTGTTTCTGACGAGGCAAAAACTAAATCGTATAAATCTAAACGGGGTTTAGGTGGTTTTGTACGTTCATCTTGGGATGAAGTAAACGAAATCATTGCCGCAGCAAACGTATATACTACTAAAACCTTTGGCCCTGACCGTATTATCGGCTTCTCGCCAATTCCAGCGATGTCAATGGTTTCCTATGCAGCAGGTTCACGCTACTTGTCACTAATCGGTGGTGTTTGTTTAAGTTTCTACGATTGGTATTGTGACCTACCACCCGCTTCTCCAATGACGTGGGGAGAGCAAACTGATGTACCAGAATCAGCTGATTGGTACAACTCAAACTACATTATTGCTTGGGGTTCTAACGTTCCTCAAACACGTACCCCTGATGCGCATTTCTTCACAGAGGTTCGTTATAAAGGTGCGAAAACCGTATCAATCACACCAGATTACGCCGAAGTTTCAAAACTTACCGACGAATGGTTAAACCCTAAACAGGGTACTGATGCTGCATTAGGTATGGCGTTTGGTCATGTTATTTTAAAAGAGTTTCACTTAGAAAAGCCAAGTGAATACTTCACAAGTTATGTTCGTCAATATACCGATTTTCCAATGTTAGTGGTATTAGACAAACACGATGAGCTTGCTACCGCTGATGGCTCGGCATTTGTTTCAACACGTTTCTTACGTGCATCAGATTTAGCCGGTGATTTAGGGCAAGAAAATAACCCTGAATGGAAAACTATTGCCTTTGATGAGAATTCAAATGAATTAGTGTCACCACAAGGCTCTATCGGTTACCGTTGGGGTGAAAAAGGCAAGTGGAACATTGAAGAACGTGATGGTAAAACCGGCGCAGAAACTAAGCTTCGTTTGTCACAAATTGGTGGCGATAACTCTTCGCAAGTAACGCCAGTTGCCTTCCCGCATTTTGCGGCAAACAATACTAACTCGGCATGGACAGGTTGCGACCAAGAAGAAATTCAAGTACGTAACGTGCCAAGCAAAACCATTGTTGGCGCAGACGGTAAAGAATACGTAGTTGCCACTGTTTACGATTTAATGATGGCAAATTACGGTATTGACCGTGGTTTAGGTGGCGGTAACGTTGCTGCTAGCTATGATGACGATATTCCGGGTACACCTGCATGGCAAGAAAAAATCACCGGACTTGATCGCTCTAAAGTAATCAAAATTGCCCGTGAATTTGCTGATACTGCCGACAAAACCAAAGGTAAATCAATGATTATCGTTGGCGCGGCAATGAATCATTGGTATCACATGGATATGAACTACCGTGGTCTGATCAACATGGTAATGATGTGTGGTTGTGTGGGTCAATCTGGTGGCGGTTGGTCACATTATGTTGGTCAAGAAAAACTGCGTCCACAAACTGGCTGGTTACCACTAGCCTTTGGTTTAGATTGGGCTCGCCCACCGCGTCAAATGAATGGTACGTCTTTCTTCTACAACCATTCTTCACAATGGCGTCATGAAAAAGTAAGTATGCATGAAGTCTTGTCTCCTCTTGTTAAAAAAGATGACTTTGAAGAACATCAGCTTGATTACAACATCAGAGCTGAGCGCATGGGTTGGTTACCTTCTGCACCACAAATTAATCGCAATCCATTGCAATTAACACGTGACGCTAAAGAAGCCGGTATGGAAGCTAAAGATTTTGCGGTTCAAGAGCTAAAATCTGGCAACTTAAAATTTGCTGCCGAAGCACCAGATGCACCAGAAAACTTCCCACGTAACATTTTTATTTGGCGTTCAAACTTACTTGGCTCGTCAGGTAAAGGTCACGAATACATGCTTAAGTATCTTTTAGGTGCTGAACGAGCCAGTGTATTAAATGAAGACAATGGCACTAGAGGTGGTATTAAACCTAAAGAAGCCGAGTGGGTTGATAAAGGTGCTACCGGTAAATTAGACCTAGTAACTACCTTAGACTTTAGAATGTCTTCTACTTGTATGTACTCAGATATTATCTTGCCAACAGCGTGTTGGTACGAAAAAGACGATTTAAATACCTCTGATATGCATCCGTTTATTCACCCATTATCAACAGCGGTTGATCCAGCGTGGGAAGCAAAATCTGATTGGGAAATCTACAAAGGTATCGCGAAGAAGTTCTCTGAAGTTTGTGTTGGTCACTTAGGTGAAGAAACTGATTTTGTAACAGTACCTATGTTACATGACACTCCGGGTGAATTAGCACAGCCGTTTGACGTAAAAGACTGGAAAAAAGGCGAATGTGACTTAATTCCAGGTGCAACAGCGCCAAACATGGTTGAAGTTAAACGTGATTACCCGAACACCTATAAGAAGTTCACTTCTTTAGGCCCACTACTGGATAAATTAGGTAATGGCGGTAAAGGTATCAACTGGAACACTGATGACGAAATTGAGTTATTAGGTCAGTTGAATCACAAAAATACTGATGAAGGTATTAGTGAAGGTCGCCCACAAATTGAAACAGCTATTGATGCTGCGGAAACAATCCTTACCTTTGCACCAGAAACTAACGGTAACGTTGCGGTTAAAGCATGGGCTGCATTAAGTGAGTTTACCGGTCGTGACCATACGCATTTAGCTAAACCTAAACAAGAAGAAAAAATACGTTTTCGTGATATTCAAGCACAGCCGCGTAAGATTATTTCTTCACCAACTTGGTCTGGCTTAGAAGATGAACACGTGAGTTATACCGCTGGTTACACTAACGTGCACGAACTTGTGCCATGGAGAACCATTACCGGTCGTCAACAGTTCTATCAAGATCACAAGTGGATGCAAGCCTTTGGTGAGCAGTTAATGTCTTACCGCCCACCGGTTGATACTAAAACCGTTGAAATGGTTAAAAACTCTAAACAAAACGGCAATAAAGAAATCACCTTAAACTGGATTACGCCACACCAAAAATGGGGTATTCACTCAACGTACTCTGATAACTTGCTAATGCTAACGCTATCTCGCGGTGGTCCAATTATTTGGATGAGTGAAGTCGATGCAGCCGATGCTGGTATTGAAGATAACGACTGGGTTGAAGTATTTAACGCAAACGGTGCTATTGCTTGTCGTGTTGTGGTTTCACAACGTGTTATGAAAGGCATGACCATGATGTATCACGCTCAAGAGCGTATCGTCAATGTTCCGGGCTCAGAAATGACAGGTACTCGTGGTGGTCACCATAATTCAGTAACCCGTGTAATTATGAAACCAACCCATATGATTGGTGGTTATGCACAGCAAGCTTGGGGTTTCAATTACTACGGCACAGTAGGTTGTAACCGCGATGAAATGGTGGTGGTTCGTAAGATGGACAAAGTTGACTGGTTAGATGATGACGCGTTTGACGCATCAAATACTGAGCAATTACCGCGCGTTTTGCCAACTAACCCAGATGAAGCTTAAGAGGAGCAGAACATGAAAATTCGTTCTCAAATAGGTATGGTACTTAACCTTGATAAGTGTATCGGGTGTCATACTTGTTCAATTACATGTAAAAACGTTTGGACGTCACGTGAAGGCGTTGAATACGCTTGGTTCAACAATGTTGAAACTAAGCCGGGTATTGGTTACCCGAAAGACTGGGAAGATCAAGACAAATGGAATGGCGGTTGGGTTCGTAAGTCTGATGGCAATATCGAACCTAAAATCGGGGGTAAATATCGTGTTTTAGCGAGCATCTTTGCTAACCCAAATATGCCAGAAATAGACGACTACTATGAACCATTCGACTACGATTACCAGCATTTACATACTTCTCCAGAAGTAAAACATCAGCCAACGGCTCGTCCGCGCTCTGTTATTTCTGGTAAGCGTATGGAAAAAATAGAATGGGGCCCAAACTGGGAAGAAATTCTTGGCACTGAGTTTGAAAAACGCGCTAAAGACAAAAACTTCGATAACATGCAAAAGCAAATGTACGGTGAATTTGAAAATACATTCATGATGTATTTACCACGTTTATGTGAACATTGTTTAAACCCTGCTTGTGTTGCTTCTTGTCCATCTGGCGCAATTTACAAACGTGAAGAAGACGGTATCGTTCTAATCGACCAAGAAAAATGTCGTGGTTGGAGAATGTGTATCTCTGGTTGTCCTTACAAGAAAATTTACTACAACTGGAAATCAGGTAAATCAGAGAAATGTATTTTCTGTTACCCACGTATTGAAGCAGGTCAACCAACAGTATGTAGTGAGACTTGTGTTGGTCGTATTCGTTACTTAGGGGTTATTCTTTATGATGCGGATAAAATCAAAGAAGTGGCTTCAACGCCATCTGAAACTGACCTTTATGAAAAGCAGCTTGAGGTATTCCTTGATCCAAACGATCCAGCGGTTATTGCCCAAGCACGTAAAGACGGTATTACTGATTCAGTAATTGAATCAGCACAAAAATCACCGGTTTATAAACTAGCGATTGATTGGAAACTGGCATTGCCATTACATCCTGAATACCGCACGCTTCCTATGGTTTGGTATGTACCTTCACTTAGCCCAATTCAAAGTGCGGTTGATGCAGGTAACTTAGCAACTATTGGTAAAGCAGGTGTTATTCCAGATATTCGCAGCTTACGTATTCCACTTAAATACTTAGCCAACTTGTTAACAGCTGGCGATGAAGAGCCTGTAGCACGCGCATTAGAGCGTTTACTTGCTATGCGTGCCTACAAACGTGCTGAAAATGTTGAAGGCGTTGAAGATCTACAAGTACTTGAAGATGCGGGTTTATCTAAAAAACAAGCAGACGAAATGTACCGTTACTTAGCTATTGCTAATTACGAAGATAGATTTGTTATTCCTTCAGGTCATCGTGAAATGAACGTGCCAGAAGCGTATGGCGAAAAATCTGGTTGTGGTTTCACATTCGGTAATGGCTGTAGCGATGGCGACAATGGCGTTAACATGTTTGGTGGCAAAAAAGTGGCTAAACGTGACGTTATTAAAACCGTTAATGTTGGATAGGGGAACTGTATGTTAATTCTTAAAGTTATTTCACGCTTGCTTGATTACCCTACAGCAGAGATGTTTGCTGCTAAAGATGAGTTAAAAGCCATTGTTGAAACATGCGAAGAATTGACTAATCAAAACCGTACTCAGTTGCTCGATTTTATTGAGCAACTGACAGCTAGAGACATTTTTGATGCACAAGAAAGCTATGATTTATTATTTGATCGTGGCCGTGCATTATCTTTATTATTGTTTGAACACGTACACGGTGAATCTCGTGATCGTGGTCAAGCCATGGTAGATTTAATGAATGTTTATAAAACTAATGGTTTTGAAGTCAATTCATCACAATTACCTGATTATATTCCGCTGTATTTGGAATTTTTAAGTGAACAAACACCTGAGTTTATTGAAGAATGGCTTGGCGATATTTGTCACTTAATGACCATGTTATCGGAACGCTTGATAGATAGAGAATGCTATTACTCCGTACTTTTTGATTCATTAATCGATATTTCTGGCCAAGAAGTTGACCTAGAAACAAGAGCAGAAATTAGCGAGACAGTGAAAGCAGAAGAGCGTGACGATACAGTTGAAGTTATCGATAAAGAATGGGAAGACAAAGAAATACGTTTTGATGATCCAATGGTAGGTGACTGCTCATCGGCATCAGGTATGCAAAAATCCCAAAATTCACTAGATCCAAATACTGTTCATCAAGTGCCGATTAAATGGCACGACGCTGATGCAGCACAAGTAAGCGGACTATAAGGAGAATTTACTCATGTTAGAAACGTCAAATTTAAATTTTTTACTTTTTGGGATTTATCCCTACATTGCTATCGCCGTGCTTTTCATCGGTTCTTGGATCAGATATGACCGCGAACCGTATTCATGGAAAGCCGACTCTAGCCAACTATTAGATCAAAAAGGCTTTCGCTTAGCGAGCAACTTATTCCACATTGGTATTATTTTTGTTCTAGTGGGGCACTTTGTTGGTCTATTAACGCCTCATGCTATTTATGAGCACTTTATTTCAACTGCTAATAAGCAACTACTGGCAATGGTCAGTGGTGGCTTCTTTGGTCTACTGTGCTTAATTGGCTTAGTGATGTTACTTAAACGCCGCTTAACAAACCCAAGAGTACGCGCTGTATCTAAAACTTCTGATATCTTTATCTTGGTGCTATTACTTGTACAATTATTACTCGGTTTAATGACTATCTTTGCATCAATGAGTCACTTAGACGGATCAGTTATGGTGTTATTAGGTAACTGGGCACAAAGCATTGTAACACTACGAGGTGTTGCCGCAGCTGAGGCTATGGTAACCGTAGGTATTATCTACAAGTTACACGTATTTGTTGGCTTAACTATGTTACTGGTATTCCCATTCACACGTTTAGTGCATGTGATCAGCGTGCCAGTGAAATACTTTGCCCGTAATTATCAGTTAGTTCGCCAGAGATAATAATTGTAGGCGGGATTTTAATCGCGCTTTTTTAATCTCGTGTCGTAAACGGGATTTTAATCGCGCTTTTTTAAGCTCGCTTCATCATTGAAATTTTAATCACACTGTTATCTTACAATACACTTAATTAATAAATATTGTTAAAGCACTTGTTTCTAGGTTCTTTACCCATTTTTATTTAATATCCTAGGCGGCATGTTTTCATAAAATATTTTCGCCGATTAACTGAGCGCGAACAAGTTCCCGCCTACGAGAGAAGTATCATGAGTTCATGCGGTACAAGCGAACCTACCACACCATCAAAAGAGCAATTACCGGTAATCACTGTTAACGGTGTTGCAATCCCTGAAAAAGATTTAGCCAACGAATTACAATATCACCCTAATAAAAACTTCAACGTGGTTGTGCAACAAGCAAGTCAAGCATTAGTTATTCGTCAGCTATTGATTGATGAGGCTAAAAAACAAGGTTATCTTTCTGCTTCAGCAGATACAGCAAGTGACGAAGAAGCGATGCAAAAACTTGTTGAAGCTAACATTAGCTACGATGCACCTACCGATGAAATTTGTCAGCGTTATTTTGACAATAATAAAGATAAATTTATGACCATGCCATTAATGGAAGTAGATCATATTTTACTTGGCGCTGCCAAAGATGACATCGAAGGTCGTGATGCCGCCAGCAACAATGCCAAAGTGATCATTTCTCAGTTGCAACAAGAAATCAAAAATGGTGAACCCTCAAGTTTTGCTGCACTTGCTAAAGAATATTCAGCTTGCCCATCAAAAGAAAGTGGCGGTAATTTAGGGCAATTAAGTAAAGGGCAAACCGTGCCTGAATTTGAACGCCAATTAATGCCACTAAGTGAAGGTTTAAGCGATAAAGCAATAGAATCTCGCTATGGGTTCCATGTAGTGAACATCAACCGTAAAATTGACGGTAAACAACTAGAATACGATATGGTCAGCGATAAAGTTCGCGGTTATTTAATTAACAGTGCATCACACTTAGCTATTCAAGCGTATATTCAAGGCTTAGTTGAGCAAGCAGAAATTGATGGTGTTGAAATTAAATTCAGTGATGAAAACATTCACATATAGCCTACTTTGTCCTAAACTGAAAAAAAAACAATTCAAAAGTATAAAAATTTAATGAATATAAACCACGGAGATTATTTGATACGGGTTGAAGATAATATGGTTATTTTGACCCTGAGTGGGGAGTTCAATGAGCTCTCCGTTCAAGCTTACGTGGCAGAGATTCAATTAACTATTGAAAAATTTGAGAATAGTCCTTTTTTAATGCTGGTTGATAATCTAGCTTTGGTTGGCGCTACACCTGAGGCCTATAAAGAATCTGATCATCATAATCACTGGTTATCAACCACCAATATGCTTGGTAAAGCAACCGTATACCCTTCTTCTTTTCTTGCTGACGTTGATTCAGCGAGAGTCAGTTCAAAAAAACGATTAAATTGCAAAAACTTTGAGAGTATAAGCGCAGCTAAAAAATGGTTAAATAACCATAGAAGTTAAAGACTTTATGCAGTTAAACATTATATTACTCTCTTCATTATATTATTCCCCGCACAACTTAACACAAAAATGCAGTGATAACGGACAGTGACAATTATAAACTGGATGTTCAACTGTTAGCTTTCTTGCATAGGATTTACGACCATATCAAGGGTGTTTAATGCTACATTTTGAGATGAAAATATTTATATTTAGCTCTGATATTACGGAGCAATATAAAAACAAAAAATCGCCTTCCAATAAAATTAACGTTCTTTCTTAAGAACCTCAACTCTGCAATAGATTGTGATACTAAATTTTTTCTACTAGTATGAATATTAGACATGTTTTTTATGAGATCCCTATGTACAAAAGAAAATTACTGATACTATTAACCACGTTCCTTCAACTGATTGTTTTTAATGTAGCCGCGAATAATTTACGGGCATCGCTTGCAAAAATGCCTGTACACGCTTTATCAGCTGAGGAAGGGATACAGGTAAATCTTGTAAAAGCTATTTCAGCCGTTTCTGGCCATAGTATCAGTATTGATGTTTATCCATTTGCCCGTTCTATTGATAATGTTATTAATAATAGAGCTGATTTTCACATTCCATTAATTAAAAATGACATCATTCCGGTAGACGCACTACCTTATGCATATTCAAGCGAAACCATTTTTCAAGTTAATTTTGTCTTATATACAAGAAAAACAAGCAAGGTAAATAATAAAAACTTAAGTAACTATAAAGTTGAAACAGATCGAGCGCATATAGATTACTTCCCTTTTCAAGTATTTCCATCCAACTCTATAGAACAGAGTCTTAAGCGGCTAAATCACGGAATGATTGATGCCTATATTTTTGCTGATACAGCAACTGATCCACTATTACTTCAATTAGGGTATAAAAATATCCGTAGGGATTTGTATAAAACATTTGATGTAAAAATTATTATCTCAAAAAGTGAGCACGGAAAGTACATTGACAATGAACTGAGCAAAGCCATTAAAAAACTGAAAAGCACTGGTGAACTTAAAACCATTGAAGAAAGTGTTAATTTACCTTACAAAAACTGGCAGCCTTACAATGATCAATAATCAATTGATTTTAATTTATGCTTCTAAACGTTAAATTAATCCGTGCATCCAGTACTTTCTTTGTCGGTGGTAATCGGTGTAACCAATATTTCTGCGTGACACCTTTCATCACTAATAGACTACCTGCTTTTAGCATTAACGAAACAACTTCTTTACTTTGCTTATGCTTAAAAGCAAATTTACGGGTAGCGCCAAAGCTTAATGAAGCAATAGCGCCATTGTTTTTTAAATCACTTTCACCATCACTATGCCAAGCCATACCCTCACTACCATTATGATATAAGTTAAGTAAGCATGAGTTGTAAGTTTCACCCGTTTGTTGCTCTACCAAGGCTTTTAATGCTTGTAAGTTATCTGTCCAAGGTAAGGCTGATTTAGTGATATTTGAGTAAGTATAACTAAATGCCTGCTCAGCATACCAAGCGACTTTTCTTTTAGTTTCAATATGTTTACCAAAAATTACCGCCTGATCACAACGCCAATCAATCTCATCAAATAAAGTGCGAAAATAAAATTCAGTTTTGTCTCTAGACATTATTTCGCCGTGATAATTTACCTCGCCATCTTTTGGTAAAATGTTGATAGGCTCTTCCAATACTGGGTCAAATAAATTCATCGTATTTTCCTTAAAACAAACACTGTAATAATATACAGCACCAAACCAATTGTACATCATTAAATGCTTTGTTATTATTTAGGGTATATTGTATGCAGTTATAAGGTTTTTAATATGACTATTGGTGTAGGTGGCTCTACCACTGAAACAGAGTTAAATAAATTATCAGCTATGACAACGGATGTTGTCGCAATTAGTGAAGCTGAATTTCAAGCACGTATTAACAAAGCACAACAATTAATGCGCGAGCAAGGAGTGTGTGCAATATATTTAGATGCCGGTACTAACTTGCACTATTTTACCGGTCTTAAATGGTATAAAAGCGAACGCATGGTAGGGGCAATATTACCTGCTGAGGGAGAATTAGAGTTTATTGCCCCATTTTTTGAAGAGGGTTCGCTGCGCGATAACATGCTCATTCAAGGTAACTATAATGGCTGGCAAGAAGACGAAAGTCCTTACGAATTATTTGCCACAGTGCTCGCTAAAATGGGCTTTACTCAAGGTAAAATTGCCATTGATGAGTCAGCCGCTTTTTTCATTTTTGATGGTTTACGCAAAGCTGCTCCAAATTTTGAATTTAGCAATGGCGCTGATATTTCAGCCCCTTGTCGACAAATAAAATCAAGTGCCGAAATTGCCTTGATGCAACAAGCTAAAAACATGACTATTGAAGTGCATAAAGCCGCCGCACGGATTTTACGCCCCGGTATTAGCACCGTTGAAGTAACAAACTTCATCAATGAGGCTCATAAACGTGTTGGCGCATCAGGCTCTTCGTTTTGTATTGTGCTTTTTGGTTTAGCGACCTCTTTCCCTCATGGCGTTAAAGATCCACAAATATTACAAGACAATGACTGGGTGTTAATTGACACAGGTTGCTTACTCCATGGTTATAATTCAGATATTACCCGCACTTATGCATACGGCACAGCCACTGAAGAGCAACGTCTTGCTTGGCAGGTAGAAAAAGAAGCGCAAGCAGCTGGCTTTGCCGCCGCTAAATTAGGCGCCCCTTGTGGTGCAGTTGATGATAGCGCGCGCGCAGTTATTACTGACAATGGCTATGGCCCCGACTATCAACTACCAGGGTTACCACATAGAACAGGACATGGTTGTGGGTTAGATATTCATGAATGGCCTTATTTATTACGCGGCAATAAAACGCCGCTTGCCACAGGCATGGCATTTAGCAATGAGCCAATGTTAGTTATTCCGGGAAAATTTGGTATTCGTTTAGAAGATCATTTTTATATGGGTGAAAACGGCCCCGTATGGTTTACTGAGCCTTCACACTCTATTGATGACCCTTTTGGTTTAGAGTTGTAACCCCTTTAAATCTTCAAGCATTAATGTTTCAGCGGTGTAACATTGCTTACACCGTGATAAGCAGGTATTGTTTGCGCTTTGATGTAAGCTTCATCTTCACTCGATTGTATTGCGTTAAGATACATACGATAGGCTTTTTTAGTATCTTCATTGGCAACTTGTAATAGCTCTGCCAGCGATTCAATTACGGTAACGAATTGCTCTAATTGTGTTGTTGATAAGGATAATGAAAGTTGCTGAATTTTTTTCATGGTAGCTTCATCTGTTACTGGCATTATGACTTCCTTCAAGCTAAAGCATCAAAGCTCATCAATAATTTATCATGCCTATGCAGATAACTCAGGAATGAACTACACTGTACATATAAACACACTGTATAGGTAGACATAATCATGAACATGCCAGAAGCAAGCTTTTTAGCTTGGCAAAAACAGTTTAGTACCGAAGATGATTGCTTGAAATATTTACAAAAAATGAAATGGCCAAATGGTTTTATTTGTCCTAGCTGTGGCAATGACCATCACTATGAAATAGCCAATCGCCATTTATACGAATGCACACAATGTAGAAAGCAAACATCAGTCACGGCAGGAACACTTTTTCATGGTAGTAAAATCACCTTAATCAAGTGGTTTTGGGCTATCTATTTTCTTGGCTCTGATAAGGGAAGCATATCAGCCCTGAGACTAAGTAAATTAATAGAAGTTAATTGGCGAACCGCTAGACTGATTTTAAAGAAACTTAGGAGAGCTATGGGACACAGGGATAGTTTGTATCAATTAAGTGGCACAATAGAATTAGATGATGCACTTGTTGGCGGTAGGCAAAAGGGTAAACGTGGTCGTGGTGCAGCAGGAAAAAAGAATGTACTAATTGCCTGTGAAAGCAAAGAAAAAAAAGCAGGATTTATCGCCATGGAGGTGGTCGATAGTATTTGCCATTTTAGTGTTAATGAGTTTGTTAAAAAGCACTTAAAACAGGGTCAAAAAGTGCGCTCAGATGCATTGCCAGCATTGAATATAATTGACCAAACGCAAAACTATGAAGCAAGGGTAACACCAAGCTATTTAGCTGATGAATGGCTGCCGTGGGTGCACATTGCCATCGGCAATTTAAAAACATTTTTGTTGGGTACATTCCACGGAGTATCAGGAAAATACCTACAAGAATACCTAGATGAGTTCTGTTATCGGTTCAACCGTCGGTTTATCGAAAAACAGATCCCTAACCGGTTGTTAAACTTGGCGATAGTTCATGCGCCTGTAAAATCGTCCTGAGCCAAGTGCATAGGCATGTAATTTATTGAAAAATTGACGTTTCGATACTGATAATTTCTTATCCGCTTATGCAAGCAAATTGTGCGCCATTAACTAAAGCAACCTAACTCCTTTTAATTAAACCGACTAATGCAAAATGGTGAGACATCAATGTCTGTTCGCTGACCACTAACTAATTGACTAATTAATTTACCGGTTATCGCTCCTTGTGTTAAACCTAAATGTTGATGCCCTAATGCAAAGAAAATTTTATTGTGTACTGGCGCCTTACAGATCACCGGCAAAGAGTCTGGTAACGAAGGTCTAGGTCCCATCCACCGTTCATTGTTTTCACGATTACCGCTAACAACTTGCTCTGGCAATTGCTTCAACACACAATTTGCATTTTTTACTAACATATCAGCACGTTTATTATTAGCTTTAGCGTGCAAACCCGCATACTCAACAGTGCCAGATAAGCGCAAAATCTTCGTCATCGGTGTGATGATAAACTTGCGCTCTGCTGACGCCACAGGTCGTGATAACAACGCTAGTTCATTTTTATTCATTGGCAAATTTAAACTGTAACCTCGTTCAGCTTCAATAGGTAAGCGATAGCCTAAATCATTGAGTAAGAGCTTCGACCAAGCACCCGTGGCAACAACACAGTGATCAAACATTAATGGCGCTGACTGGCTATTAATTACCACCTTCTTGCCGCATTGTTCAACGTTATTAACCGCTAGCTGTTTATAAACCATGCCTAAGCTTTTCGCATATTCAGCTAGCGCGGCACAAATCGCTAACGGATCACCTGTATGGGCAACATCAGTAAAATATAAAGCGTAAGTTATGTTGTCATGTAAGTTTGGCTCAAGTGCTAACGCTTGCTCACGACTTAATAACTTCACAGCAATACCTGCTTGTAGATATTGCTGATACATAGCAGCCACACCATCATAAGTGGTTTTTTCAAACACTAATAAAGAACCGTTACTTACTAATAAATGACTCGCATTAGCCGTTTGTAATATTGGCTTATAATAATCAATGGCATTGCGGTTTAATGCTTTTAGTGCGGTAGTGTTTTTTGCGCGCTTACTGGCTCGCATGTTATTAAAAAACTGCATAAACCAAGGCAAGGCTTTAAACATATGTTTTGCTGATAAGGATACCGGTCCTAAAGGATCCATTAGCATTTTTGGCATCTGCTTTAATAAGCTAGGATCCGCAAGTGGGAAAACTTGCTCTGTAGCAAAATGCCCAGCATTACCTTTAGAGCAACCTGAGCCTATGCCTTGCTTGTCTATTAAGGTCACTTGATAACCTAACTGTTGCAGTGCTAATGCACAGTTCACACCAATGATACCAGCACCAAGCACAGCAATTGTTTGACTCGTTACATCAAAACTTGTGGAAGATTTTATTGTAGATTTCATATAATTTGCTTTTACACTTGCAACAAAAATATTATTGTATACAATATACCTAACTCTAGCTAGTAAAACTTTTTACTAGCACTTTACTTATAGAAAATACTGATTGAAAACGAGAATATTATGACCAAAATCAACAACGACATTTGGCAAGGTGTCTACCCTGCAGTAACCACACAATACAAAGACGATTTATCTATTAACTTTGCTGCTACGCAAAAAATGGTTGATACCATTATCAACGAAGGCGTTGATGGCATTATTGCTTTAGGAACGGTTGGCGAGAATGCCTCTCATACTCGCGAAGAGAAAATTGCTATTTTAAAAGCAGTAAAAGAAGTAGTTGCTGGTCGTGTCCCTGTACTGTCTGGTGTTGCTGAAACCTCGACACAATTTGCGGTTGAATTTTCACAAGCATGTGAAGAAGTGGGCATAGATGGTTTGATGGTATTGCCAGGCATGATATACAAATCAGACGAAAGCGAGGCTATTCATCATTATCAACAAGTGGCGCGTAACTGTAATTTACCCATAATGATTTACAACAACCCAGTAACTTACGGTGTTGATGTTGGCATTGAAGGCATGAAAGTGTTGGCGGCTGAAAAAAACATTATTTCAATTAAAGAAGCCACCGAAGATACTCGTCGTATTTCAGAGCTATACTCTGCTTTTGGTGATCGCTTCATCATTTTTGGCGGCGTTGATGACATTGCCTTAGAATCACTGATGTTAGGTTGTACCGGTTGGATTTCAGGTTTAACTAACGTATTTCCAAAAGAGTCTGTCGCTATTTATCAATTGGCAAAACAAGGGCGCTATGTTGAAGCATTAGAAATTTGGCGTTGGTTCTTACCATTATTGCGTTTAGATACAGTGCCAAAGTTAGTGCAATGTATAAAATTATGTGAACAATTAGCCGGTCGTGGTAGTGAATTAACCCGCGCACCTCGTATGCCATTAACAGGCGCAGAGCGCGCTAACGTTGAACGTATATTCAATGAAGCCAATGACAACCGTATTGATTTAAGTAAGTTTAATCTAGACTAATATCATTTATATATTATTAATTAGCACACAGTGTTAAAGCTGTGTGCTTTACTATTTATATTATTTGTTAATGGTTTTGTTTAGATAATGAATACTAACGGAATAAAAATACGATGATAAAAGGTACTTTTTTTTGCATTGATGCTCATACCTGTGGCAATCCCGTACGCTTAGTCACCAGTGGTCACCCTGATTTAAAAGGGCAAACCATGAGTGAAAAACGCTTAGATTTTATCGAAAACTACGATTGGATTCGCCAAGGTTTAATGTTTGAGCCCCGCGGTCACGATATGATGTCGGGCGCTTTTTTATACCCGCCTTGCAGTGATAATAGTGACGCGGCAATACTTTTTATTGAAACCTCAGGCTGCTTGCCAATGTGTGGTCATGGCACTATTGGTACTATTACTGCTGCAATAGAAAATGGCTTACTTACACCAAAATCAGCCCAGATAAATGGTAGAAATAAACTCACCATTGATGTGCCTGCAGGGCAAATATCCATTGAATACACCCAAGAAAAAAAGAAAGTAACTGCGGTTAAAATATTTAATGTTGCTTCGTATTTAGCGCATCGAGATATTATTTTAGATGTTCCCGAGCTTGGCTGTTTGAAAGTGGATGTTTCTTACGGTGGCAATTTTTATGTCATTGTTGAACCGCAAGAAAACTTTCCAGGCATTGACCAATGGGATGCCGGACAAATATTGCATTGGAGCACTATTGTTCGAGAAGTTGCAGAGCAAACATTAACTTGTGTACACCCAGAAGATGCCAGTGTTAACGGTATTTCACATGTACTTTGGACAGGTAAACCCCAAACCCAAGGCTCTGATGCGGCCAATGCCGTTTTTTATGGTGATAAAGCTATCGATCGCTCACCTTGCGGCACAGGTACCAGTGCCAGAATGGCGCAACTTTTTGCCAAGGGACTATTAAAAGAGAACGATACATTCATTCATGAAAGTTATATCGGCAGTCAATTTGTCGGAAAAATTGAACAAGTAGTAACGTTGAACTCAGACAAAGAAGCGATACCCGCTATCATGCCCAGTATTGAAGGTTGGGCGCGAGTATTCGGTAAAAACTGCATCACTATTGATGATGATGATCCTTATGCTTTTGGCTTTGTCGTTAAATAAGATAGCAAGCTGAAATAACCAATTTATTTTTAGGAAAAATTATGACAATTACAGGTAAAAATCTAATCGCTGGTAGCTGGACTGGCGATACTACTGGAGGCTTTACCGCCTTTAATGCTCACACGCACGAAGCTTTAACAACCCATTTTGCCGATGCCACTGAGCTTGAAATCAATACGGCTATCAACTGCGCTAACAATGCTTTTGCTTCCTACAGTCAATTAAGCCCTGAAAAACGCGCACACTTTTTACGTACTATTGGTGAGCAAATAATGGCACTGGGCGATGAACTCGTCGAGACAGCTTGCACCGAAACAGGTCTATCTGCAATGCGCATACAAGGCGAACGTGGTCGCACCGTTGGTCAACTAGGATTATTTGCTAACTTATTAGAGCAAGGTGAATATGAAGCTGTTATCGAGTTAGCTGACAATGATCGACAGCCACTACCTAAGCCCGATACTCGCTTAGGTTATTTACCGTTAGGCGTGGTTGGCGTGTTTGCTGCCAGTAACTTCCCGCTCGCCTTTTCAACCGCAGGGGGTGATACCGCGTCAGCTTTAGCGGCAGGTTGCCCTGTAGTAATGAAAGCCCATGCAGCACACCCTGCCACCGCTGAATTAGTGGCGCAGGCAATACTCGCCGCCATCAATATTTGTAATCTTGATCAAGGTGTATTTTCACTTATTCAAGGAAAAAACTATGCTATTGCCAGTCAAATAGTCACTCACCCCTTGGTTAAAGCCGGGGGATTCACCGGGTCTGAACGGGTTGGTATGATTTTACAGGCGCAAATTAATCAACGCTCAGAGCCAATTCCATTTTACGGCGAACTAGGCAGTATTAACCCGCAATACATCATGCCCGAAAAATTAGCTCAAGAGACACAAGCTATTGCACAAGGTTTGGTAGGATCTTTAGTAATGGGACAAGGGCAGTTTTGCACTAGCCCCGGTGTTTGGGTTGTTGTTGGTAAAACAACGGATGCTAGTTATCAAGGTTTTATCGACGCCGCAAGCCAGTCATTAAGTGAACAAGCTGCTGGTGTAATGTTAACGCCTGCCATGTGCCAATCATACAACAATGCTGTTGATAATCGTAAAGCTATTGCTGGGGTAGAATTATTAGCTACGGGCTTAGCCGGACGCGAGCAAGATTGCTCTGCTAGCTTATTTGCCACAGATTTTAGCACTTATAAAAATACACCCGCATTACACGAAGAGCTTTTTGGTTTTAGCGCCCTGATTGTACGCTGCGATGACTTTGCCCAAATGATGGCGTTTACCCTATTGTTATCAGGTAATTTAACCGCCAGTATTCACGCCTTAGAAGCTGACTTAACCTTAGCAAAAGAGCTAGCACAAACACTTGCCCACAAGGTTGGTCGATTAATTTATAATCAAATGCCAACCGGCGTTGAGGTGTGCGCTTCAATGAATCACGGCGGCCCTTTCCCCGCATCAACTAATATAAGAACCACCTCAGTTGGCAGCGAAGCCATTAAACGTTTTCAGCGCCCTATTTGTTATCAAAACATGCCACAAGCATTATTGCCGAACGCTTTACATAATTAGCCTTTTCCTTCCCGGCAGCATAGGCTTTTAGCAATATTATACCAATTTGTTTAAATTTAGTATTAGCCTTTGCTGGCGGTTTTTTAGTAAAAACACCTAAACACTCAACACCTAGTAATTCATTTGCTTTAATGTTATCAATGACAATACCCATTGGTAACATTTATAGGCAAAACATGACTACCGATCATTTAAAAGTTGCGCTGGCACAAATT
>Ga0316205_10000953_pt1 | contig 41739 bp, 43 predicted proteins | sample 3monthpyrite_MG_FD_204941 | JGI IMG/M metagenome (GOLD analysis project Ga0316205, IMG submission 204941) | Microbial mat bacterial communities from mineral coupon in-situ incubated in ocean water Damariscotta River, Maine, United States -... | ecosystem: Environmental > Aquatic > Marine >...
AAGGGCTGTTGAAAAGAAATTCTCCCTGATCATGACGGATCTTGACGATTTTAAGTTTATCAACGACACCTACGGACACTTGGAAGGGGACAAAGTCCTCAAATCTTTTGCTTCCATGCTCATAAATATCCTGCGTGATTCTGATTTTGTTATCCGCTTTGGAGGTGAGGAGTTCTTGCTTATCCTTCCGACAACAGAAATCGATGATGCTATCAGGCTGGCCGAAAAGCTCAAAGATACCACTCATCTTCTGCATACACAATACGACTTGCAAAAAGAGGTAACTGCAAGCTTCGGCGTGCTCGAGATCTCTCCCGACACTGAAACAGAGATCGATGAAGCATTGATGGCGAAATATATAGACAAGGTCGATCAAGCCTTATACTTTGCCAAAAAGAACGGCAAAGACCAAGTCTCCTGTCTTGGTCCTGCTAATCCGCAATAAACAGAAGATACTTCTTATCTTGCAAAGACTCTCCAAAACCCATCAGGGAAGCATCTTCACGCTGATCATCTTTTATATAAGAGACACACAGCTCATACATCATGGCCTCATTACTGAGTGCGTTCAAGCTATCTATAAGAGTCCCGATGCTTAAGGTGTCTTCCTTCCCCAAAAAAAGAAACATCTTCTTTGAGCGATCGTCCAGTCGATAACCACTGATGTCGCTCTGCCACGAAGGCATAAACTCTCCATCCTCATTTTCTCTAAGTCCCATTACACCGAGCGTAAAACACTTGTCATTATTTATGGACTCTCGGATATCTTCTATTAGATCAATAATTACTTTCATAAAGAAATTATACCGTTTCCAGTAAACTTTCTCTTAAACTATTCGAGAGACAAGACCATACCGTGACACAAGACAACCCCATGCAAAAAGACTTTCATAATAAAATAGCGTGTCTTGATGATGGCACTTATAATGTCAGTTTTCAGAAAAAACGCTATCTACTAAGTAAAAAGACTCACTTTGAAGGCAAGCTAATCAAGCTCTATGCTGAAGAACTGGGCGGAAACGACTTCATCTCTTTGAACTATTATCCGCAGATAAAAGATGGGTTATTGAAACCTTGCGAGATGCCCGTACAAAAGGTTGTCGGTTTTATACTCGCACTCAAAACATTTTCCTAACTTGCGAAGATATGAGCGATTTTTAAGAGACAAAGACATATAATAAAACACCATATTATTTTTAGGTTAACTATGACTCGTATTCTTTTTATTCTTTTTATTCTAACCGCCCTTGGCCTAGCAGACGAATACCCTAAGTTCTTCGCTCAATTAGGGACGCCCCTGTATAAAGCAGACAAGGCCTTTACCCGCCTCTCTTCCCTAAGCGACATGCAAGAGAAAGCAGAGCTTTACCATATAGAAGCCCAAAAGCTTTTACATTTTGCCGAAGACCTTGAAAAAGAACCTAAAAAACTCGCTACCAAACGCAAAACCTATGTAAAGCGTCTGCGTGCACTGCAAAAAGTACATGATGAGATCCTGCGTATTGTCAATGCCAACCTTCTTAAAAGCATCGATGCGGATGACTATCCTGTCTTCCATGCCATCATCGATTCGGATATCGATGCCCTGTTGGACAACCATGTCATCCGCAAACGTGTTATGGCCTATTATGTGGGGCATCGTACACGCGGAAAGCTCACTTCCTTAGATAATATTTATGCGACGCTGGAATCGGATACCGTCTTAAAAGAGTATGTCAAAGGGCATTTGCCCAGAATAGAGCTGATACCATCTACTTATTCTTCCGGAGGGAGCGTTCATAAGACCCAGCTCTCCAAAAATGAGAAGCTTGCCTATCTGGCGGACGGGAACCACTGTTTCAAAGTCGTCGATATACGTGACTTTTCAAGTGCCTCAGAGTTCGGCACTTATGAGTTCCCGGAAAGTGAATGTTCACTTATAGATATTACTGTTTCCTCGAACTTCAAATATGTCTTTCTCAGTGATCTTAAAAACGGTTTTGCTGTCTTAGATGTCAGTTATGCGATAGCTCCCTTATTACAAGGTCAATACGCCAAGATAAAAGCACGCGCTTCTCTCGCCACTGAAGACGGAAATATCGCCTTTGTCGTCCAGCATGAGCGCGGTCTAAGCATTCTTGATATCACAGACAAAGAAGAGCCTAGACTCTTGGCAAACTACAATCATGGGCTAAGTATCAACAACATAACCCTAGATGAAGAGCACTCCCGTCTTTATCTTGCGCACACCAAAGGCCTGAGTATTTTAGATATCTCCATGCTTGGCAACCCGAGAGAAGTCTTAAGCTTAGAAGTAGAAGGCGGATCTAACCATATTGCTCTCTCACACGAAAAAAAGATAGCCTACCTCGCCTCACAGGATAATGGCGTGCAGGTCCTTGATATCTCGGATGATCAGAACCTTACGCTGCTGTCCAACTATCAAACACCCCATGATGCCCACCACTTGACACTGAGCAAAGACGAGAGCATCCTGTACATCTCTTCTATGCTTGATGGTGTGCACAAGGTCGATACCAAGGACTCGTATTACCTCAAACATATTCTCACCTATAAAGTCGATAAAGAGGCTTCTGCCTTCAGTACACAACTGGACAAGGATGAAAAAAATCTTTTTATCTCCTATGGGGAAGCCGGTCTGGTAAAGATTGAATTGACACAGTAAATATAGTTTTAGCTCATTCATACAACTTGCCCATAAGCCAAGCTTGACTATAATACGGCTACTAAAACCTTCCAACATAGAGGAATAGATGGACTATTTTGCAAAACGTATCATCCCTTGTCTTGATGTCAAAGACGGACGTGTCGTCAAAGGCGTTAACTTTGTCGGGCTCAAAGATGCAGGTGATCCCGTTGAGGTCGCCAAACGCTATAATGACGAAGGTGCTGACGAGATAACCTTCCTTGACATCACCGCATCAAGCGATAACCGAGAGACCATCACACATATCGTTGAAAAAGTTGCAAAAGAGGTCTTTATCCCGCTGACTGTAGGCGGCGGAATCCGTAAACTTGAAGACATCTATAAACTCTTGAATGTCGGATGTGACAAGGTCAGCCTGAACTCGGCGGCCATTAAGCGTCCCGAATTCATCAATGAAGGGGCCAAACGTTTTGGCTCGCAATGTATTGTCGTTGCTATCGATGTCAAAAAAACTGGTGATCACTACAATGTTTACCTAAATGGCGGACGTGTAGATACCGGTATCAATGCACTACAGTGGGCGAAAGAAGCCGTTGACCGAGGTGCAGGTGAGATCCTTCTGACTTCTATGGATGCAGACGGGACCAAAGCAGGATTTGATATTGCTATCACAGAACAGATTAGCAAGCTTGTCAATGTCCCTATTATCGCCAGCGGCGGAGCAGGGACCATGGAGCACATCAAAGAGGCTTTTGAACACGGAGCCGACGCAGCATTAGCCGCTTCGATCTTTCACTACAAAGAGATCGATATCATGGATCTAAAACACTACCTCCATGATCAAAACATACCAGTGAGGTTATAAGATGATTATATGTGCAGGAAACAACGAAACCTTCAGCTTCGCGACACCTATGGGTGTAGGACTTGTCGAGACGGCCATGAACCTGACACGCTTGTGTCTGTTTGACAAACCCGAATTTATACTTTTTGTCGGTACAGCAGGCTCATACGGAGATCACAAGATCTTTGACATCGTAGAGTCTAAAACAGCCGCTAACATCGAGTTAGCATTCTTACAGAACAAGGCATATACACCTCTGGATAACGTTGTTACGACTAATACGGAAGGGACAAAAGACGTTGTTGTCAACTCGTCGAACTATATCTCTACCGATGCAGAACTGACCAAGAACTTCTTGAAATTCGGTGTAGGTATAGAAAACATGGAGTTCTTCTCTGTACTGCGTATTGCACAAGAATTTGAAATCCCTGCCGGCGGTGTCTTCTGTGTGACTAACTACACCAATATCGAAGCACATGCTGATTTTCTTGCTAATCATGAGAAAGCAAAAGAACTGCTCACTGCACATGTCAAGAAACGTCTTGAAGAACTTACCAAATGACACCAAGTTGTATATACCTATGAAACAGACGATATTAGATTTTACAAAAGAAGAACTAGCGCAGGTCATCAAGCCTGCTTTTAGAGCAAAACAGATCTACGGTTGGATCTACCACAACTATGTCAAAAGCTTTGATGAGATGCAAAATATCCCAAAAGCCATGCGCCAGGAACTCGATGAGAAATATATACTGATGCCTCTTGAGATCGTAAAAAAAGAGAGGAGCGATGACGGTACGATCAAATATCTTTTTGCTCTTCCTGACGGAAAAACCATCGAAGCCGTCTTGCTGCTGATGAAACCCGAAGAACTTGGAGATGACGGTGAGGTCTCCTCGGAAGCGAAATATACCGTCTGTGTCTCCACTCAGGTAGGGTGTAAGGTCGGCTGTACGTTCTGTCTGACGGCAAAAGGCGGTTTTACCCGTGATCTCTCGCCCGGAGAGATCGTAGCCCAGGTCCTTGCTATCAAGATAGACAATGCTATCCCTGCAGCCAAACGGATGAACATCGTCTACATGGGCATGGGCGAACCGCTGGACAATCTAGACAACCTTGCTACAGCGATCAAGATCTTCAAAGAAGAAGATGGACTTGCCATCGGAGCAAAACGCCAGACCGTCTCGACCAGCGGTCTGAGCAACAAGATAGACAAGCTCGGACAGATGGATTTAGGCGTACACATAGCTATCTCGCTTCACGCGGTTGATGACGAACTACGAACAGAACTCATACCGATGAACAAAGCGCATAACATAAACTCCATCATAGAAGCCGTCAAACGCTTTCCAATTGATACCAGAAAACGCGTGATGTTTGAATATCTTGTGATAAAAGACAAAAATGATGATATCGGATCTGCTAAAAAACTGGTCAAACTGCTTAGTGACATCAAGGCCAAAGTCAACCTCATCTTCTTCAATCCTTATCCGGGAAGCCCCTATGAGCGTCCAAGTGTCACCTCAATGGTAAAATTCCAAGAGTATCTGATCAATCACGGTCTTTTATGTACTATTCGCCAATCCAAAGGGATCGATATATCTGCCGCTTGCGGACAACTCAAAGAAAAAGATCAAGATGAACTAAAAGAAATTCAAGAAAGAGACCACCTGAGTGGCAAGGGAGAAGACTGATGCTGGCTACAGACCTGTTTCAAATCATATTTTTAAGTATTGTTGCCATCGTCGGTGTTGGCGGTATGATCATTGTAGTCCTATCAAAGGATGATGAAGAGTAAGATCACAACAACGAATAAAATGTCGTTGTGTTCCGACCCTTCTCTTTTGAGGAATATAAGGCCTTATCCGCACTATTATAGATATTAAACTTAGTTATATCTTCTCTACACTGTGCTGTTGTCACCCCAATTGAGATTGTAAGCTTTCCATACGCTTCATTCTCCTTATGCTCAATTTCTAGAAGCGAGATCGCAGAATGGATTTTTCCGCTGAGAACTTCAAGAAAGCTCAAAGGCGTGTCATACAGTAAGATGGAAAACTCCTCTCCTCCAAGTCTAAAAAGATAATCATCTGTCCTGTGAAGCTGTTTTTGAAGGGCTACGGCTACTGCCGTTAGAGCTTCGTCCCCTTTTTGATGCCCATAGCGATCATTATATTTTTTAAAGTTATCAATATCAAGCATAAAAAAACTGATGCTCTTATTCTCACTCAAAGCTCGGGTATAAAAAAGGTCATAGATCGTATCAAAATGGCGGCGGTTATAGATATTTGTCAAAGGATCAGTGATAGCGATCTGCTTACGTTTGTCAGAGACATGCTTGCGAATAAGGTGGGCTTGCACTCTTGCTATGAGCTCTTGACCATTAAACGGCTTGGCGATGTAATCTATCGCTCCATTCTCAAAACTGCCCTGAAGTGTTTCAATGTCATTATTGGCTGTGACCATGATAATAGGTATGTCTTCATAAAGCAGATCACTTGAAATCTGCTTACAGACTTCGGGGCCGCTTACCTCAGGCAAGACATAAGAAAGAAGGATAAGGTCCGTCGCTTTGTCGTTGAGCAGTTCAAGTGCTGGGTGTATGCCAGTGGCAGTAAAGATATGTACAAACCCTGCTTTTTGCAAGATCGCCTTGAGCAGTGTACTGCCATTTTTTGAGTCATCAATGATCACGATTTGCATAGAGTGTAGGTCTAAACTGCTCTTCATTCTCATCCTCAAAGGTATCTTGATTTTTAAAACGTCTTTTATTCTATCACTAATTGCGTCTATTTACTCTGAAAGATGAACAGGAATTCATCTTCTGTTCATACCATCTTCATCTGTATATTTTACTATTACATCAGATTAACACTAAGGATATTTATGCAAAAATATTTGCAAAACAGGTTCAGGTTTGTCACACTGACCGCATGAGACATTTCGGATCTCAGAGAGATTCTTATGAATATTGCTTTATTCTCAGAAATGCAGTCATATACAGCAAAGATAGAAGTGAAATCCGAATATCTTTAAATGAAGAGAAACATACTTATCTGCTTAGGATTCAAGATAATACCTGTAGAATCCCTGCCAAAGGCCTTCCTTTTGTATTTGAACGTTTCTACAGGGCCGATAAGGCACGTTCATTCAAAGAGGGGGGAACAGGGTTAGGCTTGGCCATTGTAAAGATGATCCTGGATATCCATCATTATGATATTGATATCCAAAGCAAAGTCGATCAGGGGACTACAGTAATAATAAAGATTTTGAAGTAGGCATATTTAGAATTAATACAATGAGGGTAAAGAGTTCCGGCCCTAAAGCCGGAAGTGCAATAAAAAGTCTGAAGACTTAGTTTGCATCAGGACGAGGAGTCGTCGCTGTTATTGTAGGAAGCTGAGGATATGAGATATCCGGTTTTTTACCTTTGAGTGCTTTGAAGAAGGTCTCGATAGATGCCGCTTCCTTGTCGGTTATCTCTACACCCAACTGGATACGACCCATCTCTACGATCGCTTCTTTCAAGGTCCAGATCGTACCATTATGATAATACGGTGCCGTCTCCGTGATATTACGTAAAGTAGGTGCTTTCACAAGACCGTTGGCATCACCTTTGAAATCACCGACATCTTTGTATTTGTATTCGCCTGTAATAGCAAAGGCCTGCATAGAACCGCCAAGTGCTATACCTGTATGACAACTAGCACAGCCCTTATCAATAAAGGTTTTTAAACCCTCTTTCTGCTCTGCTGTCATCGCATCTTCTTTTCCGTTAAGATACGCATCATACGGCGCCGGTGTGACTAGTGTACGTTCAAAGTTTCCTATAGTCGCTGTTATCGTCTCATAGTCGATCTTTACGTCTTTACCATATGCTGCTTTAAACGACCGTACATACTCAGGCATTGAGTTTACAGTATTGACAACATGCTCTTTTGTCGCTGCCATCTCAGGACCGGCAAGGATAGGACCCTGCGCCTGTTTTTCTAGATGCGGATCACGACCATCCCAGAACTGTGCATCAAAGAATACCGCGTTATAAACAGTCGGAGAGTTCAGGTGATGCGGATTTGCTTTCCACATATGGCCGATTGCTGCAGAAACACCATCTACACCACCCATACCAAGATTATGACAGGTATTACAACTGATTATACCGCTTTTTGAGATACGCGGTTCAAAAAAGAGCTGTTTACCCAATTCGACTTTTGCATTTGTTATCGGATTGTTAGGATCATCAATAAGCTTGCGTAATTCTTTTGAACTGCTAGGAATGGCAACAAGACCTGCTTCCTTTGCTTGCTTTACTAATGGTGAACCCATCATAACGCTTACGGCTACCGCACTTAATGCTATTGTTTTTATCATTGCTTGTTTCCTTTGTCTATTTTTTACTGTTTAAACGTGACTGGTACTCTTGAGGATGGTTACACACCGGACAGACTTTGAGTGCTTTCTTGCCTCTATGTATATGTCCGCAGACCTCACAGATCCACTCTTCCTCTTCATCGCTTTCATGTTCATGTCCGCTTTCAAGACGCTCAAGAAGTTCTTTATACATCTTCTCATGCTCTACCTCAACCTTGCCTATCGCCTTGAAGATTCGCGCAGCCTCACTGTTCCCTTCTTCTTTAGCAATCTCGGCAAACTCCGGATACATCGTTAGGTTTTCATAACTCTCACCTGCTATTGCATCTTTGAGATTAGCTATTGTATCACCAAATTCCTGATTATTCTTCATCATGTTATGAAGTTTCAGTTCGAGTTTGGCATGCTGTTTTTCATTATCAGCCGCCCGTTGAAAATGTGCCGCTATGTCTCTATAACCTTCTTTTTGTGCCACTTTTGCATAATATTCATATTTGTTACGTGCCATTGACTCGCCTGCAAAGGCTTTAAGCAGGTTAACCATAGTAAGACTTGTCGTGATACACTGCATCGCTTGACCACAGCAATGCAACTCACCACCACCCACATGACTTACTTCGACTTCATTTCCACACACTGAACATTTATAGGTCTCATACTGTTTCATCTGAATCTCCTTCTAAAGGATAAAATTTTTCCTTTGATTTATTATATCACTACAAAACTTAATGAAAAATAATCATCTTCTCCTAACAACATTATGGGACATAACCACAGACAGCTGTGATATAATTGTGTTATGAATTACGAAACTTTACTGCGTGAACACAGTCTCAAGGTGACTCCGCAGCGTTTGGGTATATTGTCAATTATGCATACCAGCGGTCATATCAATGTAGAAGAACTCTTTATCCATATAAAAAAGAGATTTGCTTCTATATCTTTGGCTACCTTATATAAGAATATAAACGCGATGTTGGACAAGAAGCTTATTTCTGAAGTCAAGATACCCAATATGAAAGCTAAATATGAGATTTCTAAGGCACCCCACATACATATGTTGTGTAAGTCATGTAATGAGTTTATAGACCTTGAACTTGACCTGAACGATCTCGTAGTAACTGCTAGCCTTAAAAGTAACTATAGGGTAGAGGATACAAATATCATTCTATCCGGTTTGTGTGAACGTTGTAATAATAAGTAGGGAAATTGTAAAAAGAAGAAACAGCCAACACACCAGGGAGACTGTTTATGCTGAAATCATACCCAAAGATTCTTAGCTAAACAAAAAGTTAAATACCACAACATAAAATCTTCATATATTTCTAAGTTAAACTTTTTTCTTCCCACAATAATCTAAAATTCTTGCTAGATGTGTAATATTCACACGTTGTTCTAAACTGTGAACAAGTCAATATTTTTTTTGGCATAAATTTGATTTTATCAACTTAATTTTTTATAAAAAATTCTTTATTTTTTCCTGAAATTTCAGTCTGATTATTTTTTAAACAATGTGGCTAAAACCCCTTTATTCAGGGGGTTATACAGATTTTAAACTCTATTTGAAGCCTAATACCAACTTATACTTTTTTATAGCTGTTTTACCCCCTTATTTTTTATTCACATCCTCTTTTTATATTGACTTAGTTACAAGTAATTCATATCATAACCTTAACTTAATAATGTTGATTTGACTTAACTATATGCTCTGTAATATAACCGTAGTAAAAATGTATCGTTTATGTAATCTTCGCGAATTAAACTTCTATTTAATAATTATAAACAAGGATGTGTAATGGTTCATATCGAAAACATGGTTCGCAGCAGCTACCCGGATCTATATAATAAAATCCCTTCAATTGCTGTTCGACCGACTATTGGATTTTTAAAAAGATTGTTCCATGAAAAAGAGATCAATGCGTTTTTAAGTAAGAACAGTCGTCTTGTCGGTTTAGACTTTGTCGAATCTATTTTAGAATATCTCAATATATCCTATAAAGTGAACCACCAGCAGCTTGAGAACATACCTGCGATAGGAAAAGTCATCATCGTAGCCAATCATCCTCTAGGTGCAGCTGATGCCTTGACCCTTCTAAAGATGATAAGTGATGCCCGACAAGACAAGGCTATAAAAATAGTCGCAAATCAGATGCTGTCTCACATACCACAGCTTGCCTCTTTGCTTATCCCTGTTGACAATATCCAGGGCAAGCTCACACGTGAATCTCTACAAGCTATAGACAAGGCTTTAGAGAATGAAGAGGTCGTAGTCTTCTTTCCTGCCGGTGAAGTGTCACGTGCTTCGTTTAATGGTATTAAAGACACCTATTGGAAAAGCGGATTTCTAAAGATCGCACAGCGTACATCCACCTCTGTTCTTCCAATCCACATTGACGCGCGAAACTCATCTATGTTTTACACCTTATCTTTTATCTATAAGCCTATGAGTGCATTTCTTCTCGGGCATGAGCTTATGCGTTCACGAAAGAACAAGCCTCTGGAGTTTAAGATCGGTGAGGTTATTCCAGCTTCCTCTTTTCAGAACACTTCACTTCATCCGAAACAATACGCTCGTCTTTTCAGAAAACATCTTTATCGCATCGCTAGAAACCGTAAGACTATTTTGCCGACGGAACAGTCTATCTCTCACCCTGTAGATAGAAACCAGTTAAGAGATGAACTAAAAGCAAGTGAAAATCTCGGTTCAACAACAGATGGGAAAGGTATCTATCTTGTTGATTCAGAAGAATCACCAACAGTCATCAAGGAGATAGGGCGCCTACGTGAATATACATTCAGAAAAGTCGGTGAAGGCACAGGAACAAAACGTGACATCGACAAGTATGACGAATACTATATGCATTTGGTCTTATGGGATGATGATGCCCTTGAGATAGCAGGAGCTTATCGCATAGGAGAGTGTTCCTGGATACTCTCCTGGTTAGGCAAAGAAGGTCTGTATATGAATGAACTCTGTCAAATCAATGACAGCCTCGATGATACACTTGAGTATGCTATAGAACTTGGACGTAGTTTTGTTCAGCCAAAATACTGGGGATCACGCGCGCTTGACTATTTGTGGCAGGGGATAGGAGCCTATTTGGTACACAATCCTCATATCAAATATATGTATGGGCCTGTCTCCATAAGCAACAGTTATCCTAAGGTAGCAAAAGACCTGCTTGTCTATTTCTACACCCGTTACTTCAAGCCTGAGACTAAAGAGTTCAAAGCCAAACGTCCCTATGTCCTCTCCCGCAATACAAGAGAAGAGTTTGACACTATCTTCAAAGATCAAGAGTACGATGAAGCTTTCCGTACTTTGAAATCCTACCTACGAGAGATGCAAGTCACTGTCCCGACTCTGTATAAGCAATACGGAGAGCTCTGTGAAAATGAGGGCGTTAAGTTTTTTGATTTTGGTATTGACCCAGATTTTAATAATGCAATCGACGGGTATCTACTTGTTGACCTTCAGAAACTCAAAGAAGAGAAAAGAAGACGTTATCTAGTCCAAGAATGAGAGCGGATCACTTGCAAAGATGTCTTTTGAGTTTATGCAAAACTGGCTTTTACCGGTCAGCTCTGAACCATAGGTAAAACAAAGCTGGTTGGCATGCAGCATTAAACGGCTTGCTCCACTTTTTGCTATGCGCTCCTCCTTGCTGATCTCCCTATCCAAGAATCTCAATACATCCTCTTCCGTCTGTCCGTAGATCGGATCACCGACGATAGGATGTTTCACGTGAAACAAATGCACCCTTATCTGATGCTGTCTTCCTGTTAGCGGAGAGGCTTCTACCAAACTCATATCAAGCTCCGGATAATAACAGATACGTTTGAAACCTGTTTGCGAAGGCTTCCCCTCTTCATGAACCCTAACGACCATTCTAACAATGGCACTGTCATCCTCACGTCGTAGTAAAGGCTCATCGACATACAACTCTTCAGGAAACTCACCATGCACTAACGCAAGATATGACTTCTTTATCTCTCGGCTTTCAAATAACCATTTGAGACTTTTCTCGGATGCTTTGTGTTTGGCAATCAATAACAGTCCGCTTGTCTCCTGATCGATCCGATGGGTAATATTTGCATCCCTACCAAAAGCATGCTTAGCCTCATCGATGATAGAATAGGGTGTATTACGATTCTGCGGATGGACCAAAATACCTGAAGGTTTGTCGTAGACAGCAAAATCATTTGTTTGGAAAATAGGTTTCAATCCTCTGCTCTCAGGTTCAAAACAGATAAAAGAGATCTCACCTTCCAAGAAACCTGATGTATGAGACATCACTTCTCCATTAACAGTAAGTCTACCTTTTGCGATAAGCCGCTGGGCTTCTTTTTGTGTATAGTCAAGCTCATTCATAAGAAACAGGAAAGCCTTCGTTCTTTCGCTAACGGTATATTTCTTGATAACGAACGGCATTCACTTCCTTTTTATGTAGTAGAGAAATTGTAGCAAAGTAGGCTGAACAAGAGGTGAGGATGTTTCACGTGAAACATGAAAAATCATCTATGCTACTTTATCCACTAAAAACATGAGATTTACTCATGTTTTCTCAACGTGGCATATCGTGAAACATACAAAATATTCCAGTATTTTAATCCATTTATTAGCCACTCTTCGTTAGTATCTTTTAACTAAAACTCCCCCTTATAAGGTAATACATATGGTAGAACGTTACGCCAGAAAAGAGATGTCTGATAAATGGACACAGCATGCAAGGTATGCAGCATGGTTAGAAGTGGAAAAAGCAGCCGTAAAAGCATGGGCTAAACTAGGAAAAATCCCTCAAGAAGATGCAGATAAGATCGTAAAAAATGCGACCTTTTCAGTAGAGCGTATCGAAGAGATTGAAGCAGTAACCAAACATGATCTTATTGCATTCAACACAAGTGTCTCAGAAAGCTTAGGCGAAGAGTCACGATGGTTCCACTATGGTATGACAAGTTCTGATGCAGTTGATACAGGTGTAGCACTTCAGATGAGAGACTCTTTAAACATCGTCATTGATGATGTGAAGATGTTAATGGAGTCGATCAAGAAAAGAGCTGAAGAACATAAGTTTACTTTGATGGTAGGACGAAGCCATGGTATCCACGGTGAGCCTATTACCTTTGGTCTGACCCTGGCCGTTTGGTATGATGAAGTCGCACGCCACCTAAAAAACCTAGAAGAGACAATGGAAGTAATCTCAGTAGGGCAAATCTCTGGAGCCATGGGTAACTTTGCCCATGCACCACTTGAGCTTGAGGAGTATGCTATGGCAGAGCTTGGACTCAAACCTGAACCATGTTCAAATCAAGTTGTGCATAGAGATAGATACGCCAGACTTGCCACTACCTTGGCACTGCTTGCTTCTTCTATTGAAAAGTTTGCCGTTCAAGTAAGACACCTGCAAAGAACAGAAGTGTATGAGGCCGAAGAATTTTTTGCAAAAGGACAAAAAGGTTCATCTGCTATGCCTCACAAGCGTAACCCTATCCTAACAGAAAACATAACAGGTCTTGCAAGAATGATTAGAGCTTACGCTAACCCTGCTATGGAAAATGTTAGTCTTTGGCATGAGCGTGATATCTCTCACTCATCAACTGAACGTTTCTGGTTACCTGATGCCTTCATCACAACTGACTTTATGCTTCACCGTATGAATAACGTTATTGCTAACCTAACCGTATTCCCTGAAAACATGATGAAGAACTTGAACCTAACCGGTGGTTTGGTTTTTTCACAACGTGTTTTACTTGAACTTCCTCTCAAAGGTGTTTCTCGTGAAGATGCTTATCGTATCGTTCAGCGCAATGCGATGAAAGTCTGGGAAGAGATCCAGCAAGGAAAACCGACTACAAACGAGAAGGGCGAAAGTCTTTATCTTAATCATCTTCTTGCCGATGAAGAACTCCGTGCAAGTCTTGGTGAAGATGCTATCCGAGAGTGTTTCAACTATGATTACTACACTAAAAATGTAGATGCTATTTTTAAGCGCGTATTCGGATCGTAAAAGCTAAAAAGAGTAGAAGATATTCTACTCATATATAGTATAAATCTATTGAAATATTTAGGTTTGTTTTAAAGAAAAACCGAGTATTATCTTCTAAATAAAGAAGAAAAAGATTAACATAACGAGGGGTTATTTGAATGATAACTATCATCAAAAGAAATGGACGAAGTGAACCTTTGGACATAACAAAGATACAAAAATACACAGCAGCTTCAGTTCAAGGACTAAGCGGCGTAAGCCAGAGTGAACTTGAGGTTGATGCACAGATTATGTTCCGTGACGGAATCACTTCTAAAGAGATCCAGCAAGCCTTGATCAAGACAGCTGTCGATAAGATTGATATCGATGCGCCAAACTGGACCTTTGTTGCTTCACGTCTATTTTTGTATAACCTCTATCATTCTGTTAATCATTTCACAGGTTATTGCAAACTTGAAAAATACTTTGAGCGTGGGGAAAAAGAAGGCCGTCTTCTTCTTGGTCTAAGAGACATGTATGACCTTGATGACCTGGACAAGTATATCAAGCCTGAGCGTGACCTTCAGTTCAATTATCTAGGTATCAAGACACTCTATGACAGATACCTGATCAAAGACAGGAACTCAGACCCAATAGAGCTTCCTCAGCATATGTTTATGGGTATCGCAATGTTCTTAGCTCAACGCGAAGAAAACAAGCAAGAATGGGCTAAGAAGTTCTATGACATGATCTCTACCTTCGAAGTCATGTTGGCTACCCCTACTCTATCTAATGCACGTACACCTAGACACCAGCTTAGTTCATGTTACATCGGATCGACTCCGGACAATATCGAAGGTATATTTGATGCTTATCAAGAGATGGCAATGCTTTCGAAGTTTGGTGGCGGTATCGGTTGGGATTGGACACAGGTCCGCTCGATTGGTTCATACATTGACGGTCATAAAAATGCAGCAGGGGGAACTGTCCCATTCTTGAAGATCACCAATGATGTTGCTATTGCTGTAGATCAGCTTGGAACACGTAAGGGTGCTATCGCTGTCTACCTTGAGCCTTGGCATATGGATATTAACGACTTCCTTGATCTTAAAAAGAACTCAGGTGAAGAGCGTAGACGTGCCCATGACCTTTTCCCATCACTATGGATCAATGATGTGTTTATGAAACGTGTTGAAGCTGATGGTATCTGGACCTTGTTTGATCCGTATCAAACAAAAGAACTGACACTTCTTCATGGCGAAGCTTTTGAGAAGCGCTACGTAGAACTGGAGAATGATGATGATATCCTTAAAGAGCGCATCAAAGCCAAAGACCTTTGGAAAAAGATTCTAACATCATACTTTGAATCTGGATCACCATTCTTGTGTTTCAAAGACAATGCCAACCGTGCGAACCCTAATGACCATTATGGTGTTATCCGAAGTTCAAACCTGTGTACAGAGATCTTTCAAAACACAAGCCCAAATACTTACAAGATCAAGCTGAAGTTCGAAGACGGTAGTTATATCTCTTATGAAGAAGATGAGATCGTACGTGTGGACAGCGGTATAGAAAAACCGGCAAGCAAGGTCACAGCTTTGGACTCTATTGACGGTAGAGAGATCTTTATCGTTGAAAAAGACCGAGTCAATGGAGATACGGCTGTGTGTAACCTCGCATCCGTAAACCTTTCTCGTGTCAATACCAAAGAAGACATCGAACGTATCGTACCGGTCGCCATGCGTGCGCTAGACAATGTCATCGACCTTAACTTCTATCCGGTAGAGAAAGTCAAACGTACTAACCTCAAGAGCCGTTCAGTCGGTCTGGGTGTTATGGGTGAAGCAGAGATGTTAGCAACACAGGGTATCTCATGGGGTACACAGGAGCACTTTGATAAGATCGATGAAGTGATGGAAGCCGTCTCATACAATGCCATCAGTGCTTCAAGCGAAAACGCAAAAGAGAAGGGTTCTTATCCTGAGTTTGAAGGATCCAAGTGGAGCAGAGGTATTATGCCAATGGATCATGCTAATGCAGAAGTCAGAAACCTCGTTGACAGAGGCGGACTGTTTGCATCCAACTATGATTGGGATGAATTACGTGAAAAAGTCAAGTCACAGGGTATGCGAAACGGTTATCTTATGGCTATCGCTCCTACCTCGTCTATCTCTATTCTTACAGGAACGACTCAGGCGATTGAACCGGTCTATAAACGAAAATGGTTTGAAGAAAACCTTTCTGGTCTTATTCCAGTCGTTGTACCTAAGCTCTCACCTGATACATGGTCATACTACACGCCGGCCTATGATCTTAACCAGACCATCCTGATCAAGGCAGCAGCCGTACGTCAAAAGTGGATAGATCAGGGGCAGAGTCTAAATATCTTTATCTCTTTGGACAAGGCAAGCGGAAAATACCTTAATGAGATCTATATGCTGGCATGGAAGATGGGTCTTAAGTCGACCTACTACCTAAGAAGCCAATCACCAGAATCAAGTGGAGACGTAGAAGATCGTTCTATGGAATGTGTCGGCTGTCAATAGGAGACTCTATAGACACGGCAACCCCTGCATCTTTTAATCAAAAAATATAGTACTATGTTTTGAAAGAACAGACTGTTCTTTCAACCAACTCTTTATAGGTCCTCAAGGAGTCCCCATCAAACCACTAACTAAAAATGACCTCAAAGCTTTTCTAGAGCGTTTTGATGATGTCCGAGGGGGAGAGATAGTCTCTTTGCAAATGATCACTCCTACTAGCTTTAAAATAGTCCTTACAGCACAGGATAAGAATCGTGCTTTTGACTGGGTAAATTTAAACCTCGAATTGCATGGAGTGACCGATGCCAAACTCCTCGATGACAATGCTTTAAAAGCCATAGATATGCAAAAGGGTGTGAATATTAGTTTTACTGACGGTGGAGTAGAAGTCGGCTTTGGTGCACACGAGTATTTAGCCTCGCCATTACACCTTCGTGCAGAAACAGTAAAATACGAAGAGACAGACTTTTCTATTTAATTCAGAGCTAGATACAGTTACGTGTTCTACTACTAAAAGCTCTGTTATTTGATTTTTTTGATTGAAATTCACTCTGGTTCAGATGGGACATTAACATATTGCGTGCTTCCATCGGAGTGATCAACTTTTGCTCAAGTGCCGTCTTGATCATCTGCTCATTAATATAGCTTTTCATTTGATAACCTTTATATTTAATTGAACCATAATATGACGATTAAATGTGAATAAGGTGGCAATGTCTACAAACATCATAATCAAGACATATCCTCTTTTTCATACGCCTCTGTCCTTTACATAGATACTCTAGCCAAAGGACGTACACACCAGCAACAATCGCAAAACCATCAGCTCATCTTCAAAAAATGGGAAACAATTATAATACAATATGCATTACAAGAAAATAGATTGAGAAAATTAGTAAGGTTTTGTAAACAAGACAGCTAATCATAAACTATAAATCATCTTTTTCGCTTGATCTGACCAGTTATAGACCAACTCGAAAACCTTATGCTCCTGGCGGAGGAGAACAAACAACTTCACATGAAGAGCAAAAGAAATATTATATCCCGTGTTAATAATAAACCCTAATCCTGTCCTTTAGTCTCAGGATCAGTCAACATCTTGACATCAAGTTTTGGTGCCGGAATAGGGAGCCCTTTTTCCTGCAGTGTCTTGTACACCAGACGAAAGAAAGAAGAGCGGGCATTTGGTCCATAGGTATTCACAAAGACAAAAAGAGTATAGTTGACTCCTCTCTCATCCATACCTGACATAATGATCTCAGCCTCATGTGCTATAGAGGTCCGAATATGTTTTAGATCACTCTGTTCTAGGGCTTCAAGTATCACTGCATTCACCTCTTCAAAACTAACCCCATACGCTACCGTAAATGGTATACTTAAACGTCTTACAGATTCTTCTAATGTATAATTGGAAAAACGTTGCTGGACCAATAGTGAGTTGGGCACGACAATATCGATGTTAGCTGACGTCTTGATCGTAACTGAACGCATACGGATGTCTGTGACATTACCGACAATATCATTATCAATCTCAACAAAGTCTCCAATCTTTACACTTCTTTCCGTCATCAAGATAATACCCGATACAAAATTTCCAACGACCTCTTTTAGGCCGAAACCGATACCCACCGATAGTGCCCCTGCCACAAGAGATAAAGACGATAAGTCTAAACCGATATTGCTCAGCGAGATTGCAAAAGTGACAATAACAATAAAGTAATACCCGAGATTACCAATAATCTTAAATGATTGTTTTTGAATAAAACTGATATGTCCTTGTGCTGCTATCACACGTCTTTTATAAAACTTCGCAAGTATAAATCCAAAAATAATAGTCATAAACATCACTAAAATATCAGAGATTCTGACCGGTTTATCATTTAAATAGAAGATGGGAGCTTCAATCCATACTATGACTTTGGCATAGACTTTCTGCATCCAGGCTTTAGAATCATAGACTATAGCTGTGAGATTTCCAATATGCTCATACTTAAGCCACTCCAACATCCTCTGCTCTAAAATAAACCTGGACTTATCACTAGCAGAAAGGTCATGCGAATAGCTCTCCATGATACTACGTACAATGATATAATTCTCCAAATCTTCATTCTGCAGGTTTTTTATTTGATGAAATATCAATGTATCATACTTCTTACCTATGGCCTTGGAGATACTATTTTTCACTGTCTGAAGCTCTTTAAGAATAAAATTATATCGCCAGTTTTTCTCCTCGTCTTTGAGCTCTTCAAGAAGTTTTGTCTGGTTTAGATCTAAATTGACATCCACTTTTTTTGCACTTGCTGCCAAGATTGTCTCTTTCTCTAAACGCAATTCTAAAAGAACCTTCTTCTGATAAAGAGCCTGCAGTTGAACATTTTGTTTATCATCCTGTTCTTCAATACTTTTTAGATCAATATCTGTTCTCTCAAAACCTTTGATAAAGCGTGGTTTTTCACTTTCCAAGTACCTCTTGTAGCGATTAAAACTCCTGTCATTATAGATAGCTTTCCACTTAAAATAAGCATACTGGAGTTGTCCTTGCAAGATTTCATCTTCTAAACCCGGCCGTACATCAGAAAGGCTCTCTTTAATCGATACCAGTCTACTTGAGAGCACTTGCTTGCTTTGTTCATATTGAAGCATTCTATCAAGATGTGTTGCAAGATGATTGAAGTAAGCTAGAAACTCTTGTTCTGTCAATCTTTCAGAAGGAAGTTTATACAATGGAATCGGTGCTTTGGGTGGCGTAGTCGCATAGGTCTCAATCTTGTCCAGAAAGAGCTTTTGAATGCTTATGGTGTTCTGTTCTTCAGTATCCACTGACATTTTACTTGAAATAAAGGCCTGTATCTTTCGTATCTCACTGCTTGCATTGTTCTCATCATAAAGCTTTTCATTGACTTCCGCAGCGCAGGCAAAACTCACCACCAAAAAAAAGGACAAAATAATCCGCATATAAATCCCCATTGTCATGTTAATTGTATCCATTATACACATTATAAATTATTTTTTTGATAAGTTAAAGTAAAGTTTCGCTAGAATTTCAAAAAAATTAGCTAACTCAGTACAACGGGCCTTGTAAAATGCTCATAAAATTGGGAATGCAGACTCTGGAGCTTTTATGCAAAAAATCAGAAATATCGCCGTTATCGCACACGTTGACCACGGTAAAACAACGCTTGTTGATGGTCTATTAGAACAATCTGGTACATACGGGGATCATGAACAGCATGACGAACGTGCAATGGACTCGAATGCACTTGAAAAAGAGCGTGGAATTACGATTCTTTCTAAAAATACAGCTATCCGTTATAAAGATCACAAGATCAATATTATCGATACTCCGGGTCACGCTGACTTCGGTGGTGAAGTTGAACGTGTACTTAAGATGGTTGATGGTGTTCTTGTACTCGTTGATGCGTATGAAGGCGTTATGCCTCAGACTAAGTTTGTTGTTAAGAAGATGCTTGCTCTTGGTAAAAAACCAATCGTTGTCATCAACAAGATCGATAAACCCTCAGCTGACCCTGAACGTGTTGTTGATGAGATGTTTGACCTGTTCACACAAATGGATGCTACAGATGATCAACTTGACTTCCCGATCATCTATGCTGCTGCTCGTGACGGTATCGCGAAACTTGACATGGAGACTGAAGGCGGAGACTTTCAGTGTATCTTTGAGACGATCCTAAACGAAGTTCCTGAGCCGGAAGGTTCTCCGGACAATCCAGCTCAAGCTCAGGTTTTCACACTGGATTATGATAACTATGTCGGTAAGATCGGTATTTCCCGTATCTTCAACGGTAGAATCAAAAAAGGTGACCAGGTCAAGCTTGCAAAAGCTGACGGCGAATTTGTAAACGGTAAAGTCTCTAAGCTAATCGGTTTCCACGGTCTAAACCGTATGGAGATCCAAGAAGCCGAAGCAGGTGATATCGTTGCTATCGCAGGTATGGAGACAGTTGACGTCGGTGATACTATCTGTGATCCTGTTAACCCAGTTGCACTAGATCCAATGCACGTTGAAGAACCGACACTAACGGTTGTTTTCTCAGTAAACGATTCTCCTCTTGCCGGTCAAGAAGGTAAACACGTTACGTCAAACAAAATCCGTGAGCGTCTTGAGTCAGAGATGACTACAAACGTTGCTATGCGATATGAGACTGTCGGTGAAGGTAAGTTTAAAGTCTCTGGACGTGGTGAGCTTCAGATCACCGTATTGGCTGAGAACATGAGACGTGAAGGTTTTGAATTCGGTATTTCACGTCCAGAGGTTATCGTCAAAGAGATCGAAGGTGTTAAATGTGAGCCATTTGAGCACCTTGTTATCGATGTTCCTGAAGAGCTTGGCGGAACAGTTATCGAGCGTCTTGGTAAGCGTAAGGCTGAGATGAAGTCTATGCTTCCGATGGGCGTTGGTTTCCAACGTATTGAATTTGAGATCCCTGCACGTGGACTTATCGGTTTCCGTGGTCAGTTCCTAACAGATACAAAAGGTGAGGGTGTAATGAATCACTCTTTCTTAGAGTTCCGTCCTTACTCAGGTACAGTTGAGTCTCGTCAGTATGGAGCACTGATCTCTATGGAGACAGGAACTGCTCTTGCATTTTCTATCTTCAACCTTCAAGACCGTGGTGGTATGTTTATTAAGCCACAAGACAAGGTATATGAAGGTATGATCATCGGTGAGCACTCACGTTCAAACGACCTTACAGTTAACCCGATCAAAGGTAAAGCACAGTCAAATGTACGTTCTTCGGGTGCGGATGATGCAATCAAACTTGTACCGCCACGTGATATGAACCTTGAAAAAGCGCTAGAGTGGATCGAAGATGATGAGCTTCTTGAGGTCACTCCATTAAGTGTACGTATTCGTAAGCGTATGCTTACAGAAGCAGAGCGTAAACGCGCTAGCCGCTAAACCTCTACACTAAGCCTAAGGGCTTAGTTCATCCGTAGTAACCAGGAATCCTTCTACAGTATATTCTTTCTCATTCACATCGATAAAAGATATGATCTCATACTTATTTGAATGCGCATAGATGCCAACTGTTAAAACCATTAATACAAAAAGAATATCCTTGATCATGGTAGACCTCTCTCTCATATAAAGATAATAATTTTAAACAGTTTTAGTTAATAGAAAAATAATCAATATATAACGAACAGGCAACTGACTTTTAAATTGCACTTTATTATAAATATTTATACTAATAAAGTTTATCCCTTAGTACTAAACGTCGTATGCATCCAATATATAAGCGAAGTAGAGTAAAAATTCGTCTATAAAATCAGAAGATATTAAATTAACCACATCCTACACTTAACGTGACCCTGTCATTTATGATATAACAACACCGGTACCGTTTTTTTAAGCAAGTACATCTAATGAATCTCCATCCTGAAGCAGCCAAGCTTCATAGATTTGGATATAGATGAAGTTCAGAGATAGAAGTTCGTTTATTTTATCAACAGAAGTCACCTACTTTCTAGTTCAGCACCTTTTCCAATTATAAAACGCTTTTAAATATCTTAGCATCTCAAAATGTCGACTTCGCTGCGGTCTTCAGACTTATAATCCACTATAACGGAACTAAAACAGAACTGTTAGCACTCGACAGAGATGAAACACCATTATCTGTGTTGCGTGATAATAATGCTCAACGTATAGAAAAAAAGTCAGGTGGGTACAGAAATAAAAAGATGTTTGCTTCCAATCCAAAATATACCTTGAAGAACTATATACTTCAAGAAGAAATAGACAAAGCTGAGAACGGAGATAACACTCTGGTCAATGACTTATTGAAACTGGCTCAGAACCTTATGACGAACATCAAGAGTTTGAACGATAGGGCCAAGGCAACACCGTCAAAATCTCAAGCTATCCTGTTCTTCATAGAGATATTTCTTTAAAAATCTAAAGCTTTCATGTTCATCTTAAAGACTTACTCTTGGGTTAGGACATAGCCTTTTTCTCGTAAGAGGCTCACTATTCCTTCTTTACCGACAAGATGTCCCGAACCTACAACCACAAAATAGTCTTTATCACTTTTTAAAAAACCTTCGATCTTCTCGCTCATCTTGTAGTTTCGCTTGGTGATGAGCTCATCATATACTTCTTGCAGACTCTCATCCTCGTCCAAAGGCAAAGAGATGATCCTCTCAAGTGCATCACTCTTGCCTTTTTGCCAACTCTCAAACATCCTCTTCAGCAACGGCTCAAGTTCTCTCATTGATTCGAGGGTATACAACAAGAGTTTGTCTTGAAAGGCTTCATCATCCTTGCTTAATAATCCCATCTGTTCTGCAGCTGTCTCAAGTTCGATTATAGGTTTGTGCTCTGATCTTGCTTTGTCCAAGAAATGTTGGTCAATCCCCAACTCAGGTGAGTACCCTAAACGTATCATCTCTGTCACTGTTATCTGCAACATAACCACCCAAGGTTTCATTCTTTGCATCTCATCCAAGGATAATCCTCTTTTATCCGCATATTCAAGCAGAGATCCATAGGTATGCTCATTGAGTTGTGTTTGCAAACTCATTCCAGAAGGGTAGATCCCTGAGTCCAGCATGATCTCTTGCATCGTAGATTCAGACACTTCACTCGAAGGATCCACTTCCACGACTAGCACATCACTGTTTTCATACGCTTTTGTAATGGCTTCATCCAAAGGGTACAATTCAGGCTTAGCCAGATGGATCGAACCAAAAATATAAACCGTATTCTTCTTTGAGCTCACCTTGTAGAGTAAAGAATGTCCTTCCAGTCCAAACGTAAAAATAAGTAAAAGTGAAAAAATGTAACGGCATTTTTGTAACATATTCAGCCCTTAGAGTGCACTGCATGGGAATGTTTTTTTTCGTGTTCAAAGTGTATCGAAAAAAAGTCAAAATTCTTTCCTTATTAAAGATAAAATAGGTCATACATGATGTATAATTTTTGAACTAATGACAAAGAATACTTTGTACAGAATCACCTAACGAAAGACATCTACTATGGATAGAAAAAAAATCTACAATCCCGACTCAAAAGAGTCTGTTAGTGAACGAAGAATATTCGGCGGAAACCCGACAGGTATTTTTGAATTAAATAATATCAAATACCAATGGGCATACAATCTATGGGAGATGATGCTAAACAACACATGGTTTCCAAAAGAGGTCGATATGACCCGCGATGCCCTTGACTACAAAAATCTTACAGATACTGAAAAACGGGCTTACGACAAAGCATTGGCCCAACTTATCTTTATGGACTCACTTCAAACCAACAACCTTATCGATAATGTCAATCCTTATGTCACATCTCCAGAGATCAACCTTATCCTTGTACGTCAATCTTTTGAAGAGGCTCTTCACTCTCAGTCTTATGCCGTTATGGTTGACTCGATCTCTCAGAACTCTGATGAGATCTATAACCTATGGCGTTCGGATATGAAATTGAAACATAAAAACGATGCCATCGCTGCCGTATTTACGGAACTTACAGAAAACCCGACAGAGACAAACTTCTTAAAAGCCTGTTTTGCAAACCAGATCCTTGAAGGGATCTACTTCTACAGTGGATTTGCTTATATCTATACGCTTGCACGTGCCGGCAAGATGTTGGGTTCTGCGCAGATGATCCGTTTTATCCAGCGTGATGAGGTAACCCACCTTACCCTCTTTCAAAATGTCATCAACACCTTAAAACGTGAGCGTCCCGATCTCTTTACCGATCAGCTCAAAGACGATGTCTACGCTATGTTTGAGAATGCCGTAGAGCTTGAAGTCGCATGGGGACAGTACATAACGCAAGGTCAGATTCTCGGTCTTACCGACAATATCCTCGAGCAGTACATCAAGTACCTGGCTGACAGTAGGTTGACTGCTGTAGGTTTTGAAAAACTTTATAATGTTGAGCACCCTATCAAGTGGGTAGACGACTTTTCAAAATTCAACGACCAAAAAACAAACTTCTTCGAGGGAACCGTAGCCAACTATTCTAAGGGTTCTTTAGACTTTGATGATTTTTAGGAATACAGAGCTTACTCTGTAACCCTTACCCAATGGCAACTAAAACACGACACCTCGCAACCCTCCAATTTGAATCCACTAATAATTACGACGATAACCTGGCCACCCTCATAGACCTGATCGAACAAACACCTGATAACGCTATTGTTTTAGCCCCAGAGGTCTGTTTGACAGACTTTGATTACGAACATTTTGAAGCTGCTGCAGCCTTTTCCAAAAACGCTATTGAGAAACTGCTAAAGCTAAGTAAAGAACGTATCATCACACTAACTGTGATCGAAAAGCATGAAAATGGAAAGTATTACAATATTGCCAAAGTCTTGCATGATGAAATGATCGTCCATCAGCAGTGTAAAAACAGGCTCTTTAAGCTGGGAGATGAACACAAATACTTCTCACAAGGAAAAGATGAACACCTTAGCCTATTTAAGATAGAGGGCATCACGTTTGGTCTAATGATCTGTTTTGAACTGCGCTTCAAACAGTATTGGCAAGACCTTGAAGGTGCCGATATCATTCTTGTTCCCGCACGATGGGGAAAAAATCGCACAGAGAATTTCCAGACCCTTACAGAGTCCCTCGCTGTATTGAATCAATGTTATGTTCTCGCCTCCGATGCTTCCAATGAAGATTGTACTTCCATGAGCGGAACTATTACCCCATTTGGCAAAGCCGTACGGAACGGGAACGCACTTTGCTTAGTAAGCACATATGACAAACAAGAGATCCGCCGTATGCGCAGATACCTCAATGTCGGTATCTAAGGGGAAACGTTGACTGAGAGAATGACCGCTATTAAAAATGCTCGCTTAGCCGAAGACATAAATGCAAAATTTGTATTGAGTGATAACATATACAAAGCCATAGCTTCGACCAATCGGGAAGCCTTTGTTCCTGCAGGTTTTCGCAACAGTGCGTATAAACTGGATGCACTGCCCATCGGTGCTAACCAATGGATATCTTCTCCCCTTACCGTCGCCAAGATGAGCGAATACCTTTTCCCACAGGGAGCAGACTCCGTCTTAGAGGTCGGCTGCGGAAGCGGTTATCAGGCTGCTGTTCTTTCCAAACTTTTTCGCCGTGTCTTTACCATAGAGCGGATAGAACCCTTAATGGTGGAAGCCAAGCATCGCTTCAGAACCCTTAACATCTCCAATATCCATACCCGTACAGATGACGGACAATCCGGTTGGGTACAGTATGCGCCTTATGACCGTATACTGTTTTCTGCTTCGGCCACCCATATTCCTCAAAAACTTATTGACCAGCTGTCTCCGGACGGCATCATCGTAGCGCCTATGGAAAAAGGCGGGAAACAGGTGATAACACGCTTTACAAAAGTCGGTGACAGTTTACAAGCGGAAGAACTCGAAGAGTGTGAGTTCGTACCGGTTTTGAATGGTGTACAGAAATGAAATGGACTTTAGAGAAGTGAAACGGACTTTAGAGAAGTGAAACGGACTTTAGAAAAACTTTCAGACGAAACCGAAAAGTGAAACGAACTTTACAAAAGCAGGTAATCAATGGAAACTAAATCAATAGGTCAGATGTGGGACGAAAAGTTCTCACGGGAAGGATATTTTTATGGGTTTGAGCCTAACGTCTTCATCGAGTCTAAAACAACCCTGTTAGCACCTCAGAGTAAAGTCTTATGCCTTGGCGAAGGAGAAGGACGCAACGCCGTATATTTGGCAGATAAGGGCTTTCAGGTCACCGCACTGGATGCCTCAGCTGTTGGTATGACAAAGGCACTCGCTCTGGCATCAAAACGTGGTGTTAGTTTTAATGTACAGCTTCTTGATCTACAGCAGTGGGATCCGAAAGAGAACTATGATGCGATCGTCACCTCTTATCTGCATCTAGAGGAACCGCTACGTACCCAAGCTTTTCGTAAAGCAGTCTCATCTTTAAACCCCGGCGGGCACTTCATTGGTGAGTTTTTTTCACTCGATCAAATCCCCAGAGAAAGCGGAGGCCCTAAAAAACCTTCTCTTTTGTATACCAGCGACTCCCTACAAGAGATATTTTCTCTGGATGGATGTACAATACTCTATCTGGAAGAATGTGACGTCCCGCTGGATGAAGGCAACGGTCACCAGGGTGATGCCCGTGTCGTACGCGTGATCGTCCAGAAACTGTGAGCAGTCCGATATTTGAACACTGCTTCACCGTTGATGAAAAACCTGAAAACTACCTCCGCCATGTGAATAACCTCCGCTATCTTGAATGGTTTATAGATACAGCCATAAAACATGCTGATTTTCTAGGCTGGGGCATGAATGCGTGTAAGATGGTTAATTTGGCCTGGGTTGCTAAGTCACATCAGATCGAGTATATTTCACCTGCCTATCAAGGTGACAAACTTCTCATACAGACATGGATAGATAAGGTCACACCCACGCGGATCACTCGATGCTATGAGTGTAAGCGCGATGAGCAGTTGATCGCAAAAGCCTCTACGGTCTGGGTACTTGTCGACTATGATACTGGAAAACCCAGGGCACTTCCCCCTCGGATAAAAGAGAAGTTTTCCAAAGAGACATTGCTTGCTTCATCTTCTAAAGAGTCCACCTAAGACCACTTTGGAAAAACCATTCCTTGTCTTCTGAACAGCGTCTGATTATGGCGAAAATGTTTAAACACTATTGACCGGAGCTTCAGATGAGAGACCTTTGTTATTTATTTTACAGGTTAATGGATCATTCTATATAATTAAATATTAAAATTAATTACTTAATATATTTTTATAAGAAAACTTAATATACAATGGTTTCATGTTTAATTTTCCCCATACACTTTTACGAAAAGTGGGCTTGTTTTCATTGGTACTGATGTTTATGCTGACAGGACTTAACCATTTTGGCAACCCTGACCTTTACGTCTCGATCATACCTCCTTACCTTCCTCTGCGCCATGAGCTATCTTATATAGCAGGGTTCTTTGAAATACTTGGTGCTGTGGGCCTACTCTTTGCAAAAACACGAAAACTCTCTGGATATGCACTTATTCTTCTTCTTATCGCCATCTTTCCTGCGAATATCTATATGGCACTTGACCCTGAGGCTTTTCCAAACTACTTACCCTTGTACATCTATCTACGTCTTCCTGCACAGCTTATTTTTATTGCCTGGGTATATTGGGCGACCATAAGAGTTAAGGCTATTGGCCGCTATGATGAGTATTGAAAACGCTCTACGGTATCTACTGCGGAGATAATAGGTCCGAAATATGCTTAATCAAGTATAATTCCAAAAATTTAAAAAGCAGTCATCATGAAATCTATTATATTTGTATGCCTCGGAAACATATGCCGTTCCCCTCTTGCCCAAGGTATAGCCGAGAAACTCATACACGAAAAACAACTTGACATCAAAGTCGACTCTGCCGGTACTGGAGACTGGCATATCGGTGAAGCGCCCTGTCTCAATTCTGTCAAAGTCGCTTCCATCAATGGAATAGATATCTCATCGCAAAAAGGCCGGCAAGTGACAGAAGCTGATCTTAAAAACTATGAACTGATCGTAGCTTTAGATGAGAGCAACTACGATAATCTCAAAAAGATGGGTGCAGATAATCTTGTCAAACTCGGTCAATTTGGCCATGATAATGAAGATGTACCTGACCCTTTCTTTTTTCCCGGATTTGAAGGCTTTGACAAAGTCTTTGCCATGATTGAAAGCTGTGTAACACAGCTTCTTGCAGAAAAAACCCGTGATTAAGATAGTACTTCTCTTACTGCTTGTACTGAACCTGCAAGCCAAACATATCAACAAAGAAAAAGTCTATCAAGAACACTTTTGCAAACAGTTCGGCGGTGTCAGCGAATACAGACTCAAAGACAGGACACGAGTCGACTGCCTTTTAAATGACTACGCCATAGAGGTTGATTTTGCTAAAAAATGGGCAGAAAGTATAGGACAATCCCTTTACTACGCCTCTCAGACTTCTCGAAAAGCTGCCGTGCTTCTCATCATGGAAGACCTGGAAAAAGATGAGAAGTACCTGCATAGACTCAAAGACGTCAGTCAAAAACACGGTATAGAGATATGGATCATCGACCAAGAGTTTAATATACAGAAGGATTCCACAGTTAATAGATAAAATGGAACAAAACATGCTTGTAATCTCTACTTATACGCTAAGGAGAAAAGTATGCTTGGACTGTCAACTGATAAAACGGATAAGCCTAATGCCGTTTTAGCCAACATCCTCAACATTAAAACTGATAATAAAGATGATAAATTCTCACTTATGCTTAAATCATTCTCTTTTGGAAAATCAGGCGGGAAAGAGTTACTTGAGACCGATGCAAAAGAGACAATACCAAACAGTCTTCTCAATACAGATGATAAGACTGCCGCAGATAAAAGTACGACCAAGACATCCCTCTTAAAGCTTCTTGCCTTGGGAAAAGAAGATGCTCAGGATGAAGAGAACATCCATCCCGATATCTTAAAATCGCTTCCGTCTAAAACATTCAAACAAGACCTGCAGCAATTGATCGGTGAGGCAAAAGCCTATCTCAAAGAGCAGATCACACAAAAGATCGATGTCAAAGAGCTACCAAAAACCCTTGGCGGTCTTATAAAATTAGCTGAAAAATCAGGCATCGACGTACGTGCGATCAGTTTTGAATCCCTTCCTAAAACGGCTTTTACCCAGGAGCTGACACAAGCGCTTAAGGGATCATCCCTAGCGCAAAATGCACTTCCTCACTCAACAAGCGAATTGGTCAAACCGGTCCTTGTCAACAAGCAGGAGAAGGAGAGTCCAAGCAAACCACTCAATGCTCTTCTTAGCAAGATAAATGAATCCCTCGTTGCCGGAGCGACTTCTTCTGCCGAAGAGATCCCTGCGATCAACAAAGCAAAGCCATTGAGCGCTTCTTTAAGCGCTCTGCTACACGGTGAAAGCATCGAAGAGTCTGTTGAAGGTGAAATCAGCCCCAAATTAGAAAGCGAAAAAGTAAGCGACAAGTCTCAACTTGTCGGTAACGTTAAAACAGATCAGCTTTCTCAAAAACTGACCGAGGCCAAACAGCTTGTTCAGCATGTCGCACAAAGTATGAAAGAGAGTGTTGAAAACTACAAGCCTCCTTTCACGCGAGTCAAGATGCAGCTCAATCCGCAAAAATTTGGCGAGATGGAAGTGACCCTCGTACAGCGGGGGAACAATGTCCACATCAATATAAATGCCAACACAACAGCCTTGACGGTGATGATGCAAAACTCGCATGAACTCAAAGCCCAGCTCAGTGCGCAAGGATTAGGTGATGCCTCAATGAACTTCTCTTCGCATCAACAGCAGCAAAATGAACAGCAAAAAAGAGAGAATGCCCATTTAAGTTATGAGGAATACCAAGAATTTAACGAAGAGTTTACAGAGATAGCAACAGCCCTTGAGGTCGTTGTACCTCGGTATATATAAAGGATAAATCATGGCAATTACAGATGCAACCACAGCAACATCCACAAACCTTATAGACGCTCCTGCCGGTACAAACCCGAACGGTATTCTCGGAAAAGATGATTTTCTAAAACTCCTTCTTGTCGAACTGCAGTATCAAGATCCGACTGACCCGATGGATTCCGATAAGATCCTTTCGCAGACCTCACAGTTGGCCACACTGGAGTCAGCAGAAAACACCAACAATGCTTTAGAGAGTCTATCCGCCTCACTGCTTAACAGTACGCAGTACAGCGCTGTGGCAGCAATCGGAAAAACAGCCGATACCGGAAGCAACGGAATGATATTCGAACAAGGTCAAACACCTAGTTTTGAGATCTACTTCCCTGACAATATTGCCTCCGGAAATGTCCAGATCAAAGACAATAATGGAAATATCGTCCGAACAATACCTATTGCCCCCAACGATACAGGGGTCTACTCGTTTGACTGGAATGGTATCACGGATGCAGGAGATGCTGCTGATTCAGGTGTCTATTATATCGAGGCTTCATATGCAAACACTGCAGGTGATACACTCAAGACCCGTGCCGGAGCTTATCCGATAGAGTCTGTCCGATTTGAAGATGGCCAAAGTCTCTTAAAGCTTGGTTCATCATACGTGCCATTTGACTCTATTGTAGAGATCTACTAAGAAGGAATATACGATGATCCAATCAATCTATGCCGGTGTCAGTAGTCTACAATCTTTTCAAACTGGAATCGATGTCTTGGCTAACAATATTGCTAATGTCAACACCGTCGGCTTCAAAGGATCGACAACAGAGTTCTCAAACCTTTATGAAAAAGCAGTCAATACCTCCGGAAATGCTATAACCTCGATGCAATTAGGTCTTGGTGTCCAAGTCAATGCAACAGCTTTAGACCTCAGTCTGGGCTCATACTACCAAAGCGACAGCATAACTGACCTTGCTATAGCCGGAGACGATGGATGGTTCGGATTGACCGGCCCTAACAATCAAGAGTTTTTTACACGTGCGGGGAACTTTCGTTTTGACCCTTACAGTGCAGATGGCGTACAAACGGATGCGCGTTTGATCAACCCCGATGGTTTTCTTGTAACGGGGACTCTGGCCAATAATACAGCAAACAGTATCCTCAGTCCTGTAGTTGATTTCTTGGATCTGGGAAATGTTGAATCACAAGAAGCACTTATCTTTCCAAACGAGCTTACTTTTCCCGTAATACCTTCTACACAGGCTGATTTTTTTGGCAATATAGGCATTGAAAACATCCAGCAGGTCGTTTCAGCCGAGGTAATCAGTCCTCAAAGCGAAAGAAACAGTCTTCGATTAGTCTTTACACAAAGTGCTACACAGCCTTCTTCTGGTACGAGTTGGGATGTCCTTGCTACCACTCAAACTGCCGATGGATCTACTGTCTACGACACACAGACCGGTCTTGTGACCTTTGATGGCTCCGGCGCACTCATAAGCTCTACATTGGGTTCATTAAACAACAATGGGGCTACCGTCACTCCCAATCTCGGAACAGGACTCAGCGGACTGATCTCAAACAGCGGCCCTACGGTAACCAGTTCGGCTACCGTAGACGGTACACTCGCCGGAGAACTTATCAACTACTCTGTCAATAGAAACGGTGACGTTATCTCGACATTTACAAATGGGTCACAAAGCGTTGTCGGTAAAGTCGCTATTTACCATTTTCAAAACGATCAGGGACTCGAAGCTGTCAGCGGCAACAAGTTCCGTGCTTCTGAAAACAGTGGAAATCCGATCTTTTATGCTCAAGACAATGGCGAGTTACTGGCAGGAACACTGGAAAACTCCAACGTACGACTGGACACAGCTCTCACCGAACTGATCATAATGCAGCGCTCCTATGATGCCGCATCGAAAACGATCACAACCGGTGATGAGATGCTAAAGAATGCACTGCAGATGTAGGCCCATCATCTTGCATCTTCTTCTTAAATTTCTCCCACTCTTACAGCTGTAGACTCAAAAAACTTATATATTTTTATATCAATTATATTGATAGTCATTGTCTAAAGTTGGAACACTCTTTGCTTTTTATTATCACTAATCCAAAAAGGATATCTTATGCTTAAGTCACTTTTTTCAGGTGTATCTGGTCTTCAGTCACACCAGGTTGCAATGGATGTTGAGTCTAACAACATCGCCAATGTTAATACTATCGGGTTCAAATACTCTCGTGCCAACTTTTCAGATCTACTTGCTCAGACAAACCAGATCGCAACAGCGCCACAAGGTCAACTCGGCGGTAAGAATGCTGTTCAGGTCGGGTTGGGAGCTACTGTCGCTTCTGTGACACGTATACACACGCAAGGATCAATACAAAACTCAGATAAAAATACCGATATAGCTATCCAGGGGGATGGGTTCTATATTGTCAGTCCCGACGGCGGAAATACATATAAGTATACACGTTCGGGTGACTTCAAGTTTGACGCAAATGGAAACTTTGTCGACAATAATGGTTTTATCTCACAAGGATGGCTACGCGACAGTGATACAAATCTGGTCGATAACACCTCTCCTATTCAGAATATCGTCATCCCGCCGGGACTTACAACGCCTGCAAGTGCTACTGAGGTTATCAATCTAAAAGCAAATCTTAATTCCGGTTCTGTTGTGACTCAGTTTTCACCAACATTTCCTCTGGACAGCTCGGTTGTTACAACGGAAGCAACGGAGGACTTCGGGGTTCTTTTTGATTCAACCGGACGTGCTTATGATCTTCAAACAGGCCAAGGGATGTGGGTCGGTTTTGAAGATTCTATAAGTGCAGGTGGCGTAATCGCTGGTGGCGCACTTCCAGCATTGAATGCAGGTGATTTCATCATAAATGGTACAAGCATAACAGTGGCCGCAACACCTGCCACCAACACAGCCACCGACAATGCACAAGCCATCATCAGTGCTATTAATGGCCAAACAGCAAACACCGGTGTAACAGCTACCCTTCTTGCAGGTACTACCGATCAGATTGAACTGACCAACAACAACCGTACTGGGACTACATCCGCAACGAAAAATATTGTTATAACTGGTGCTTCTGCTGGTACTGCTGGTTTTGTAGCCGGTGGTGCGGATGACTCCATCACTTCTTATGAATACACTTACAATCCTATTAGCGGTGTTCCTGCACTGCGTAGTTTTAGAACAACTGAAGACCTTCGTAACTTATTGATGACAGATGCCACTGCTGTCTCTACCACAGCCTTAGTCACCATTGGGGCTGATGGTAAGTTTGCTATTGATAACACAAGTACTGCAGTCGGTAGCTCTGCAATGAATATCAGCGTGACCGGACTAAGCACAGCGACAGTCCTTGAGAACAACTTCTTTGCACCGAATTTCCAAAGTCTTCAAGGAAGCCTGCAAACAGGTATAGGTCAGGTACGACGTTCTCAGCCGAGTAATGCGGCAACACACAGCAGCAGTTTGGATGTCTTTGACTCGCTTGGATCAAAACATACGGTAGCATTAGAATTTAGAAAAACGCAACAGACAACAGCTACAGGGTCGATCTGGGAATATACCATTACCGTACCGCAGCCCGCTACAATTCTTGGCGCTGTTGCACCGGACACCAATGTTCTAACAGGAGGAAATGTTACCTTTAATTCCGAGGGAGCGATTGTGGGCGTCAACCCGGGTTCTTTTGATATGATTCCAGGAAACGGATCATCTTCTCCGCAGACGATCGACTTTGATTTTGGGACATTTAACGGATTTGACGGTCTGACCTCATTTGACAGCGCCTCTGCTACATCCGGCCTATCACAAGACGGTTATCCTGGCGGTGACCTTGTTGGGATTCGTATTGATCAGAGCGGTACCCTTATCGGTTCATTCTCAAACGGACGTTCATTTGGTCTTGCACAGATCGCAATGGCGAAGTTTGTGAACAATGAAGGTCTGGCAGCAGACGGTGGAAATGTGTATCTTCAATCTGCCAACTCCGGTGATCCAATTATTGGAACCGCGGCAACCGGCGGACGTGGATTTATTCAGTCTTCAGCTTTAGAAGCCTCGAATGTGGATCTTTCACGTTCACTGACACAGCTGATCATCATCCAGCGTGGATATCAGGCCAACGGTAAGACGATTACCACCTCTGACACTCTTCTTGAGACACTGATCGGACTAAAACGTTAATAAAGTTTTAGTTTAGTCCGAACACTTCATTATACAGTGACATCGCATAGCGGTCGCTCATACTGGCGATGTAATCTGCAATGACTCTGTGCTTAGAACGTGTGTCTAACTGCAACGCATAATATTTAGGAAGCATCTTTGGTTCTTCCATCAAAGCCTCAAAAAGACCTTGTACAGCTTTCTTACCTGCATACATCTTTCTGACGATCTCTTTGTGCTGATAAAGTTCCTTAAAAAGTATTTTTTTCAGTTTCTTAATCTTTGTCTCAAGTGAGGGCTCGAACCCTATAGCTATAGGCTGAGAACTCGGGATACAAGCACTCAATACCTTGGGGTGCTCAACCTTCTCTTTTGAAGAAACATCTGCCATGCAGACCGTCACCGCTTGTTTTGAGAACTCCAGTAGTGAATAAACCAGATGGTTGATAAAGTGTGAAGAAAAACGATATCGAAACATCTCATCCTCATCTTCATGAATACCCTCTTCATAGACCTTTGCCAAGACCTCCTGAACCAGTTCGCTCTCCTTGAGCGTCTCAAAACTAATCAAACCGGAATGAATACCATCATCAATATCATGACTCATATAGGCTATTTCATCTGCTCTGTCAACGACCATAGCTTCTATAGAAGGATGTGTGTCTAAGGTAAACATCTTGTCGATCTCTATAGGTAAAAAAGACTTCTTATAGGGGTAGGAATGTTTCAGTATTCCCTCCAGCGTTGCAAAAGAAAGATTCAAACCGTTAAAACCTTTATAACGTTTTTCCAGAGCCGTGACCACTCTAAATGACTGGAAATTATGTTCAAACCCGTTGTTATACCCGGCCTTTTTTAGTCTGTTATCAAGCTCATCCCCGCCCACATGTCCAAAAGGCGTGTGACCTAGATCATGTGCCAGAGCGATCGCTTCGGCAAGAGATTCCTCAAGACCTAATTGTGAAGAGATGGAGCGGGCTATTTGAGAGACCTCTATAGAATGGGTTAGACGTGTTCTAAAAAAATCACCTTCTTGATTTAAAAAGACCTGTGTTTTATATTCTAACTTTCTAAAACTTCCGGAGTGTATGATCCTGTCTCTGTCTCTTGCATAAGGTGATCTAAAATCATCTGATATTCCGTAAAAACGTTCATGTGCCTGCATATCTTTCTCTCCTTAATGAGGAATATTTGGTTTATTAAGCGCCTGCAGCGGATCTAAATTCTCAAAGTCATCCTCTGTTATAAGTGTGTTAGTCCCTCTTTTTAGAGAACCACTATTAGTGACTTTTGCACGCAATCCCCCGCGTCCGATCATCAGTTTGTAGGCTCCCTTTTTCATAACAGCATTCATCCATGTACACGGAGCACAATGCCCGATTCCTTCAAAAACTACACTTTCTTTAGTAAACTCATTCCTAATAACAAAACGTTTTGCTACAAGCTGATTTAGGTTGATTCCCGAGATGATAATATTACGGCGAAAGAGTGAAGGTTTGTATTCAAGTTCAAGACTTTTGCATACCTCTATTATCACCTCTTCAGATATGAAGGTCAAGGGATACCTTGAAAATTCAAACCTATCATCTTTGATTCCGTGGCCCGATTTCAGCTCTACACTATCATGCTCGAACGTCGGTGCAGTTCCAATATCAAACTTCTCTCGCGTGAAGTAATGATGCTCAGGAGAACTGTATATATGCGGGATAGTTATATCTACTTTCACCGTCTGAGTTCTACTTCCTCTGCCTTATTACATTTAAGACATTCACCCGAATCATCTTTTGGTGGCGTACTTGCCTTCGTGGCTTCTTCATCTGAATATGGTACACATTGGGTAGAGACCTCTCCCGGTTGAAGACTCTCGCACATCGTTCCCGTAAGTCTAAAACCTTCACAGCCCATTGAAACGAAAGAAAAAAGAACAAGAAACCAAACTCTTTTACAAATAAAGATCATCATTCTTCGAGTTGATACCCTTTATCCTCCAGACATTCTATACATGCCGGCTTGATTGGTGACTGGGAAGCTTCAGCAGCTTTTTTCTCATCATAATATTGACATTCCGTAAAATCTTTTACGGTTTGCTGCGGTGTAGAATAACCTTCCGGACATATCATACCGTTGACTGTCAAACGTTTAGTGCTACACGCACTTAACAACAATAATGCTAGTGCTAAAAATAGTATTTTCATCATAACTCTTTCTCATATTAATAAATATTAATTTACACCTTTTAAAAAACCCGATAAAAGTATCATTTCCAAACTGTATATACTCGTATTATACCTTACATTCACATACTTCTTAGAAAACTCCTTGTACACACTGAGGAGTTTTAAGCAGTCTAATATATAATTTTATTCATACAGAGTAAAAAGGTGCATCGATGAAGCAGTATTTAGACTTATGCAAGAGAATTATAGATGATGGTACGTGGATTAAAAATGAGCGAACAGGCAAACGCTGTCTAACCGTTATCAATGCCGACCTTCAATATGAGGTAGGAGAGAACAAGTTTCCTATGATCACCACGCGTAAGAGTTACTTTAAATCTGCCATCGCTGAGTTTCTTGGTTACATTCGCGGATATGACAATGCCGCCGACTTCCGTACCTTGGGAACAAAAACCTGGGATGCTAACGCAAACCTGAATGATGCCTGGTTGAACAACCCTTATCGTAAAGGCGAAGATGATATGGGGCGTGTCTATGGAGTTCAGGGAAGATCATGGAAGACACCCGAAGGCAACACCATCGATCAACTCAAAAAAGTCGTCGATGATCTGAAAAACGGCATTGACGACAGAGCTGAGATTATCACCTTTTACAACCCGGGTGAGTTTCACATGGGCTGTCTACGTCCTTGTATGCACACACACAACTTTTCACTTCTCGGTGATACACTTTACTTGACCTCATATCAGCGTTCATGTGATGTTCCATTAGGGCTCAACTTTAATCAGATTCAAGTCTTTGTCTTTTTAGCCTTAATGGCACGTATAACAGGTAAAAAGGCTGGAACTGCCTACCACAAGATAGTGAATGCTCATATCTATGAAGACCAGTTGGAACTTATGCGTGATGTTCAGTTAAAACGTGAACCTTTTCCTTCTCCACAGTTGCACATCAGTGATAAGATCACTTCGTTGGAGGATCTTGAGACCTGGGTTACAATGGATGATTTTACCGTGGCCGGCTATGAGCATCATGACCCCATCGCTTATCCTTTTTCGGTTTAGAGATTAAGATGCATAAGCCTATCATCTCACTCATCGCAGCTATGGCTAACAACCGTGTTATAGGTAAAAATAACCAAATGCCTTGGCACCTGCCTGCTGATCTGGGCCACTTTAAAGCTATAACTCTGGGAAAACCAGTCATTATGGGTAGGAAGACTTATGAATCCATCGGCAGACCTCTTCCCGGCAGAAGAAATATTGTTGTTAGCCGTAACAGTGATTATAGAGTTGAAGGTTGTGAAACGGCTGTTTCACTTGAAGATGCAATTAAGATGGTTTGTGAGGTTGAAGAGCTTATGATCATCGGCGGAGGTAATCTCTATTCACAGGCCATGCCTTTAACTGACAGACTCTATCTCACTTTTATTGATCTGAATGTAGACGGGGATACGTTGTTTCCAAAATTTGAACAGCTTAAACTAACAGAAGTCAAACGAGAAAAACATCTAAAAGATGAAAAAAACTCTTATGATTATGAGTTTGTAGACTATCTAGTCCATCGTTCTTAAAACGTATCTATCCCTGCTGAATCTCCAGCTGTCTGATAATTCTTACTTAGCAAACAGATGTTCTATGGCATGCTTGCTATCTGATCCATGGGCGATTTTTACAATGTACTGAACATACATCTTAGAATACTGTCTGGCTATCATTTCAACATCATCGACTACACGAAGATGCGGTTCGATCAAAGACTCAAAAAGCGAACTCTCTCTCTCCACTTCACAAATAACTGTTGTGATTTGTGAAACAGCAAAACCATAATGAACAAATGCCTCAAAAAGAGCGCTTAACGCGAGGATATGCTCTGCCGGTCTAGGCTCAAGCTCTTTGTCCGAACGTTCCAAGTTTTTTAAATAAAGATAATTTTTCTCTGCAGTATCCAAGGCCAGGACGATATTTTCTTGCATAACCATCTCCTTCATCAAATAATCTTATCGAATAAATTTAAATAACTATATTTAAAAAAAATGTTAGTTCTGTGGTGCAGAAAGTGATGATCTCGTTTTAAACTACTTATGAAGGTTTTCTTGTTTTGATTCGTTGCGCATGTGTGATCGCAACGGCCATAGCATCTGAGATATCCAAAGGTCTGATCTCTTTTTTAATACCCAAAAGACGCTGAACCATAAAAGCGACCTGTTCTTTTTGTGCTTTTCCTTTCCCCGTCAATGCTTTTTTGACCTGAAGCGCCGTATACTCGCTGAACTGGCCAAATTCCTGCAAGATCTTCAGCATTATTGCGCCGCGAAACTGTGCCAGCTTGATCGTGGTTTTGGGATTGTGAGCATAAAATATATCTTCCATTGCCACTTCATCGATCTGATGCGCTTTGAAAATCAGATCAAAACCTTCGATCATCTGGGGTATCTGAACTTGAAGCTCATCAGCTTTCATCTTGATCAATCCTGCCTCAACAAGTTTCATACTGTTTCCCTCAAGCGAGATAATCGCATATCCTAGGTTTCTCGTTCCCGGATCGATTCCTAAGATATTCACATCTGACCTTCTTCCCTTCATTCAGGGGTATATTTACACTCTTGTCTTACTTGTTCACCTATGTGAACAACTTTGTATTCACATCTATTTCCGCTGCTATTTTAGCAAATTAACGGTCTTTTTTAGATATTATTCACAAAAGTTATTCACATAGACAAAAATGTAGATAACAAAGGGGTTTTATGACAATTGGAGAATCAATTTTAGCACTGTTAAAAAAAGAGATCAGTGAAGTCGAGTATAAGCGTTATATCAAACAGCTTTCTTTTAATACAGATAATTCGAAATCTGATTATGCTGTTTATTTAGCACCTAATCCTCTTATTGCTTCTTGGGTGCGTACAAAATATAGCGAAAAGATTGCTCATCTCTTTGAGGTGAAGACCAGTATCAAGCCACAAGTTGTGATCGAAGTAAAAAACAAAATCTCTTCTATGCAGACTCCTAATGATACTTCTTCATCCACTCCGCAGCACAGCGCCCATCAAAGTCTATTAAACCCTGCTTATACCTTTGATAATTATGTTGTTGGATCTTCCAACCAGTTTGCTTTTTCTGCAGCCCAATCTATATGTGAAAAACCGGGATCTGCTTATAATCCTCTGTTTATTTACGGAGGAGTAGGACTTGGCAAAACTCACCTTATGCAAGCTGTAGGAAACCGCCTACAGATGCAGGGTAAAAGTGTGATCTACTCTTCTGTCGAACAGTTTGTAAATGATTTTACCCGTCATCTACGGAACCAGACTATGGACAGGTTTAAAGACAAGTATCGTAATTGTGATGTCTTGATGATTGATGATGTTCAGTTTTTATCAGGGAAAAATCAGACGCAAGAAGAGTTTTTCCATACCTTTGAGACCCTTAGAAATGAAAACAAACAGATCATATTGACCTCTGACAAACATCCCAAGCAAATCGCAGGTCTTGAAGACAGGCTAAAAAGCCGTTTTGAATGGGGTCTTATCACAGATATCCAGCCGCCGGAACTTGAGACAAAGATCGCTATTATCAATAAAAAATGTGAAATCAACCGTGTTGATATTTCCAAAGAGATCATTGATTACATCGCAACTATAATCGATAACAATGCCCGTGAGATAGAAGGTATACTTTCCAAGCTTCACGCTTATGCAAAATTGATGAATCAAGAAATCACTCTTGAGTTTACCAAAAACGTACTGAGAGAACAGCTCAAAGAGAGACGTGAAAATATCACTATTGACAGTATCGTAAAGTTCGTCTCGAAAGAGCTGAATGTGAAACCAAGCGAGATACGCTCTAAAAGCAGAAGCAAGAATATTGTTTACGCCCGTCGAGTCTCTATTTATCTCGCACGATCACTTACTCAAAACACTATGCCGCAACTCGCCCAGTATTTTGGAATGAAAGACCATACTACTATCTCGCATACTATGAAAAAGATCAATGAACTGCTTAAAAGTGATGAAAACTTTAAAGTAAAAATAGATGAGTTAAACAATAAGATCTCTGCAGGGGATTCATTATAAAATGGCTATTAACGGAAGTATTATATTAAATAAGCAAAAAAAAAGATATAATTTCTTAGGTGAACAAATGTGAATAACTTTTTTAAAACATTCACACTTGTAGTTATGCGCTGGTTAGGGTTTTGAAGCTGTTCTTCACTTATTCATCTCCCCTACTACTAACTACTATAATTTATATAAAATAAATAGGAAATTCAAATGAAGATTTCAATTGCTAAAACAATTTTAGAAAACATACTTATACATTCTCAAGCTTTTCTAGAAAAAAAAGACACTTCACAGATAACTTCTCACATCTATTTAGAAACACATGCAGGAAAGCTACTGATCAAAGCTACTGATTATGAAATCGGATTAAAAGTCGAAACGGATCAAGTCGAAACATTGGCTCCTGGTTCTATAACTGCTAATGGAAAAAAACTTCTTGATATTATCCGTATTTTAAAAGATGACAACATCATCTTAGAAACTATCGGTGAGATGTTACATATACAACAAAAACAATCAAATTTTAAACTTCCTACTTTTAATGCAAATGAATTTCCTCAATTTCCTAATGAAGATTCAAAACCAAAAATCAATCTTGATTCTCAAAAACTGATCTCATCACTAAAGAAGATCACTCCTGCTATTGATAATAATAATCCAAAGTTTGAGCTTAACGGAGCATTAATAGATATATCAACGAACAAAATATCTATTGTCTCTACAGATACAAGACGCTTAGCCTTGGTCGAGATAGAAAACAATACGAATGATGAACTTTCCCTTATCATCCCGAAAAAAGCGATTATAGAAATACAAAAACTTTTCTTTAACGCCATAGAGATCTATTATGACAATACACACCTTATCATCAAGTCAGATCAATATACCTTCTTCACAAAATTAATAAATGGAAAATTCCCAGACTTTACGCGTATCATCCCTAAAGAGACAAGATATAACCTCTCTTTACCAAAATCAGTGATGATAGATGCGATCAAACAGATAACTACTATCTCTAATGATCTAAAGATCACATTTGAAAATGATCATATCACCTTTGAAAGTCTGAGTGAAGACAATATCGAAGCGAAGACTCAAATAACATTTAACACACCTTTTAATGAGCAATTCGTGCTTGCTATCAATAGCAAATATATCTTGGATTTTTTATCTCAGATCACAACTAATGAATTTAATGTTGGCTTGAACGAATCAAACCTTCCATTTGTTGTCTCTTCTGAAGATTTCAAGACTATTGTTATGCCAATCGTCATCTAACTAAGCTAAATGGCTTAGTTGCATAAACAATAATATCTTTCCCCTCTTTTTAAATATATCCTTTTTAAACAGGTTTAAAACACCTTTTATCAGTAGTCAAAAGTATCACTCTAAAAATTTGTTCATCTTATGAGCCTCTTAAACGAAATATTTAGATAAAAAAGGATAGAATAGAACTAATAACGCTCTTATAGTTTTAATAAAACTAAGTGAGCAAACCTTTTTTAGGAAGTGAAATGGCAGA
>Ga0316205_10000955_pt1 | contig 41720 bp, 45 predicted proteins | sample 3monthpyrite_MG_FD_204941 | JGI IMG/M metagenome (GOLD analysis project Ga0316205, IMG submission 204941) | Microbial mat bacterial communities from mineral coupon in-situ incubated in ocean water Damariscotta River, Maine, United States -... | ecosystem: Environmental > Aquatic > Marine >...
ATTCTTTTCAATGAACTCAAAGAGCAAGAATGGTATGCGCAATACCTTTCTAAGGATAGCACAACCTTTGATGAAGACCGAGAGTTTCTTATAAAAGCCTATAAGGAAATCATTGCCCCCAATGATAAGTTATATGAATACTTAGAGGATAGGCGCCTTACTTGGTTGGATGATTTTCCAATAGTCAATACTGCTTTGGTAAAAATGTTATCTAAAGTATCTGTAAAAAACTGTCGCTCGATACTTCTTCCAGAACTTTATAAGAACCCTGAAGATCGTGATTTTGCAATACAATTATTGCGAAAGGTCATTTTGAAAGATGAACTACTCGCTGCCGAAATTGATGGTAAGACCCCAAATTGGGATAAAGAAAGAATTGCCGAGATCGATATGATTATATTGAAAATGGGAATTTCAGAGTTTTTACATTTTCCTTCAATTCCAGTGAGAGCGAGTATCAACGAATACCTAGAAATATCCAAAGAATACTCAACGCCAAAAAGTAGTCTCTTTATTAATGGTATTCTAGACAAGTTGGTAAAAGAATTTGCAGAAGCCGATAAATTAAATAAAATTGGGCGGGGACTTAGATAAAATCAAAAAAATACCTACATTAGCCACGCTTAAAACTTAAATAAATATCCTATGAAAAAAACATTTGTAATACTAGCTGTATTATCTGTGTTTGTTTTTACATCTTGTAAAGAAAATGCAGCAGATAAAGTAAATGAAGAAAATGTTGCGGCAGCAGCAGAGCGTGATGAAAACTCAGGAAAATTTCCTGTAATGACATTTGCTGAAACTGAATTTGATTTTGGTACTATTGATGCCGGAACCAATGTTGAGCACAAATTTGAGTTCACAAATACTGGAGATGCTCCTTTGGTAATTGTAGACGCAAAGAGTAGCTGTGGTTGTACTGTTCCTGAAAAGCCAGAAGGGCCAATTGCTCCTGGAGAAACTGGAGAACTACTTGTTAAATTTAACGGTAGCGGAAAGAATCAGGTAAGTAAAACAGTTACAATTACTGCCAACACACAACAAGGAAAAGAAACGTTGAAAATCAAAGCTTTTGTAAATGCCGCTGAAGGCGCTGCAGGAGCTGGAACGCCTCTTAATCAATAAAATAATTTTTCAAGAGACAGTTCTATGGAACAACTTGCAAGTTTTGCTCCCTATCTTTTAATTTTTCTGGTGATTTATATGTTTATGATTCGTCCTCAGATGAAGCGTCAAAAACAAGAAAAAGCGTTCGCCAGTGAACTTAAGAAAGGTGATAAAGTAGTTACCAAAAGTGGAATGCACGGGAAGATTCTCGATTTAAACGATGATGGCACATGTATTATTGAAACGGGTGCCGGAAAGGTTAAGTTTGAACGCTCTGCCATCTCCATGGAGATGAGTGCAAAACTCAATGCGCCACTGGTAAAGAAGTAAGTTGTTGCTATAAAAAAATAAAAAAGCCTCTGAAATTTCAGAGGCTTTTTTTATGCTTTGCTAGCTGTTATACTCTACTTCTTAGCAACCAAACGGGCTATTGTTACAATAACTTCTATGGCTTTTTGCATACTCTCAACTGGGACATATTCGTAACGTCCATGAAAGTTATGGCCACCAGCAAATATGTTGGGACAAGGAAGTCCCATATAACTTAGTTGAGAACCATCGGTTCCACCCCTAATAGGCTTAATAAGTGGTTTAAGGCCAATAAGCTCCATGGCTTCTTTAGCAACATCTACAATATGCATTACCGGTGTTACCTTTTCTTTCATATTAAAATATTGGTCTTTGATGTCCACAGTAATACGCTCAGAACCATATTGTGTATTTAGATCATTGGCCAATTGCCGCATCATTTCTTTTCTTGCTTCAAACTGCCCCATATCGTGATCTCTAATAATGTATTGTAAACGAGTTCCGTCTACTTCTCCATTCACGCTATACAGATGAAAAAAGCCTTCTCTTCCTTCTGTATGCTCAGGAGTTTCTAGACGAGGAAGTGAGTTGATGAAATCTGTAGCAATATACATGCTGTTGACCATTTTACCTTTAGCATAGCCAGGATGAACTATCTTCCCTTGTATGGTCACCACCGCTCCAGCCGCATTGAAATTTTCGTATTCCAATTCCCCAATTTGACTGCCATCCATGGTATATGCCCAATCGGCACCAAATTTTTGTACGTCAAACTTATGCGCTCCACGACCAATTTCTTCATCCGGGGTAAACCCAACTCTAATTTGACCGTGTTTTATTTCGGGATGATTAATTAGATATTCCATAGCCGAAACAATTTCTGCAATACCAGCTTTGTCGTCTGCTCCCAGCAGCGTAGCCCCATCTGTGGTAATGAGTGTTTGCCCCTTATATAATAATAGGTCCTCAAAATCTGCAGGAGATAAAACGATATTGGCTCCTTTCAGCAATATGTCTCCCCCATCATAATTTTCAATAATTTGTGGCTTTACATTGGCTCCGGTGAAATCTGGTGTTGTATCAAAATGTGAAATGAATCCTATGACAGGTACATCGTGATCTACGTTGCTAGGGAGCGTTGCCATGATATAGGCATTTTCATCAATAGTCACGTCGTCCATTCCAATGTGTTTCAATTCTTCAACAAGTGCATTGGCAAGATCCCATTGTTTCGAGCTGCTAGGTGTTGTAGTGCTCTCTGGATCGCTTTCAGTATCAACCGTTATATAACTTACAAAACGATTTATAAGATGCTCTTTTGTGATCATAATTTTGGATTTATATTACAAATTAACACATATTCGAAATAACAATTACGTTCTTTAATAGTATTTTTGCATTAGATTATAAAAGCCTATGTACAAAGCCATTTTAAGACCTATTCTCTTTTTAATCGACCCCGAAAAAATTCACCACCTTGCTTTTTCGTCCATTCACTTTCTCAATAAACTTGGCTTAGGCGGTTTGTTTCGCAGTATGTACGTTGTGAACCATCCGAGTTTGGAGCGAAAATTATTTGGGCTCACATTTCCTAACCCAGTGGGTTTGGCCGCGGGTTTTGATAAAGATGCTAAATTGTATAAGGAACTTGCAAATCTTGGATTTGGGTTTATTGAAATTGGGACGGTTACTCCCAAACCTCAAGATGGAAATCCGAAGAAAAGATTGTTTAGGTTGAGAGCAGAAAATGCCTTAATCAATAGGATGGGGTTTAATAATGGTGGTGTTGCCGAAGCTGTAAAGAGACTGCAAAAGAGTAATAGGGGCAAGGTTTTAATTGGAGGAAATATTGGGAAGAATAAGATAACTCCCAATGAAGAAGCGGTCAATGATTATGTTATTTGTTTTGAGGCACTTTTTGACCATGTTGATTATTTTGTGGTTAATGTGAGTTCACCTAATACGCCTAACCTTAGAGCACTCCAAGATAAAGAACCGCTCACGGCATTACTACATACACTTCAGAAGAACAATAATAAAAGGCCACAACGAAAACCTATCTTACTTAAAATAGCTCCAGACCTTACCAATGAACAACTTCTGGATATAATTGATATTGTGTCAGAAACAGAAATCGATGGTGTTATCGCCACCAATACTACTATTTCAAGAGAAGGGTTGGTTTCAGAAAATAAAAAAGAAATGGGCGGGCTTAGCGGTAAGCCTCTCACCAATAGAGCAACAGAAGTTATCCGGTTTTTGAGCGAAAAAAGCGATAAAGCCTTCCCGATTATAGGAGTAGGGGGGATTCACTCTGCTAAAGATGCGCTAGAAAAAATAGAAGCCGGCGCAAGTTTAGTTCAACTTTACACCGGCTTTATTTATGAAGGACCAAACTTAATCAAAGAAATCAATCAAGCTATTGTTACATCTTAACTAGTTTTTTTACGGTTTCACGATTCGAAGCATCCAAAACACGCATTAGATAAATTCCGCTGGATAAGCCGTCAATATTAATAACTAGCTCATTGTTATTAATAGTATTGTAATCCATAATCTTTTCTCCTAACGTATTATAAATTTCTACAGCGTTTAAGGATCTATTGGCTGTTGAAACCGTCACGTTATTTGACGCTGGATTGGGATATAGAGAAATAGTATTAGCGGTATCAAAGTCGTTTACCCCTAGTACCACATCGTCCAATGAAATAGTTACTGTTCCTATTATTTCCGAAGAAAAAGGTGTTATTGATTGCAAACTGCTTATTGGGTCATGTGGCGTAACGTCACTATCTGGAGAAGAATAATCCACACCACTATCTGTTCCGGCGTCGTACGGATATACATCAATAACGATCTCAGTGATCCACTCATTACTTCCATCTCTTAAAGGAATACTATTAAGGGCAATCATCCAATCTGGACTGGGCGCAATCATAGAAAGCAACGACATAAGGGGATATTCGTCGGTAGCCATGATATTGTTAATGGTAATTTGACCTGCGGCTGTACTTAGCCCGGGCCCGTCAATAAGTTCATAGGCTGTCTCGGCAGTAATGGCGTTATTTACTTCGGAAAAGAATACGGTATTGCTACCTGTTTCGGCGATATTTTCAACACCTTGGGTGGCAATACCTCCCATTTCAAAAAAGGTAATACTCGAATTATGGGTGGCTCCCACCAGTTTTGACCAGTGAGCTGTTGCAGGCAAATTTCCGCTGGAATGTGGATGTGCCGCCTGAGTCCAGTTACTGTCGAATGTCACAGAATATGTGGCTATCGAGGATTGCGAGAACGCAGTTCCAGAAAAAATAATTGCAATTAGTAAAGAAAGAAAAGTATTTTTATGCATGATATAGGGTTTTATGTAATGGCAAGTCGCAGTAATTAGTGATTCCTTACGCAGAAATGAATAATTTTATAAAATGATTGATAATTTATTGTCTTTTGCCATTGCTACGTTGGCTTTGGCAATCTCTCCTGGACCCGATAATATTTATGTGCTTGCGCAAGGATTGGTAAACGGAAGTAAGAGCGGGATAGCCACAACAGCAGGGCTTATTAGTGGATGTATAGTACACACAACGCTGTTGGCCTTTGGTGTTTCTGCAATAATTACTGCTTCCGAAAATATATTTTATGCCATCAAAGTACTAGGCGCGTTGTATTTATTGTACTTAGGCTATAAAGTCTTTAAAAGTTCACCAAACGTTTCTTGGTCAGATAGCGCTCCTAGAAAATCGTATACACAACTCTTTAAGCAAGGTGTTGTGATGAATTTATTGAATCCGAAAATAATGATCTTTTTTCTGGCTTTTTTTCCAGGATTTCTCTGGGATAAGGAAGGCGATACCGTTGTTCAGTTTTACATTTTAGGTGCCCTGTTTATGTCAATTTCGTTTATCACGTTTAGTACCATTGCGCTGTTGGCTGGATCAATTTCTAGCTATCTTCTCAAAAAGAAGGGAGTGGGCGTTTTCTTGAAATGGCTTCAAATAATTGTCTTTGTTGGCATTGCTGTTTATATTTTGATTCCGTGATATATTTCGAATTTGATCACAGTGATAAAATTTTGTGAATTCCATTTTTGCCCTCTATAAATTGAGAAGAGAAATACTATCTTTACATGAATGCAAAAAGTAAAGATCATAGAATGTCCCAGAGATGCCATGCAGGGCATTAAGGATTGGATTCCAACGGATCAAAAAGTACAGTACATTCAATCAATTCTACGATGTGGTTTTGATACCATTGACTTTGGTAGTTTCGTGTCTCCAAAAGCGATTCCACAGATGCAAGATACCGCAGAGGTGCTTTCAAAATTGGATCTTTCTACCACCGAAAGTAAATTGTTAGCTATTGTAGCCAATGTTCGCGGAGCACAGGAAGCGGTAAAACATTCAGAAATACACTATTTGGGATACCCATTTTCTATTTCTGAAAACTTTCAGATGCGAAATACACATAAGACCATTGCACAATCTATTGACATTCTAAAAGAGATATTGAACCTCGCGGGAGGGCATAATAAAGAGGTGGTCGCTTATCTTTCAATGGGATTTGGAAACCCATATGGCGATCCATGGAATGTAGATATAGTGGGGCAATGGACAGAAAAACTTTCGGAACTGGGAGTACAGATATTGTCTCTTAGTGACACCGTAGGATCTTCAACACCAGAAATTATCAGTTATCTATTTTCCAATCTTATTCCGAAGTTTCCTAATATTGAATTTGGGGCACACTTGCACACCACACCTACCAGCTGGCATGAAAAAGTGGATGCTGCGTATATGTCGGGATGTCGACGTTTTGATGGAGCTATACAAGGGTTTGGAGGCTGCCCAATGGCGAAAGATGAATTAACGGGAAATATGCCTACTGAAAAAATGCTAAGCTATTTTACCGCGGCCAAAGCCGACAGTAATATCAATACCATGTCATTTGAAAGTGCTCATAATGAAGCGACAAAAATTTTCACGAAATATCATTAATATGAAACAGCTGCATCTTCTATTCATAGTATTATCTGTGCTTTTGAGTGGTTGTAAAACCCAAAAACCTGTTACATCACCTTCTGATGACGATGGGATTATTACTTTTAAATTTATTCAGCTTAACGACGTTTATGAAATAGCCCCTTTAAGTGGAGGTAAGTATGGAGGTATGGCGAGAGTGGCGCATATTAAAGATTCCATTAAGACCGAAAACCCAAATACATTTATGTTTATGGCGGGTGACTTTTTGAATCCTTCTCTGTTGGGGACTATTAAATACGAAGGTGAACGAATACAAGGAAAACAAATGATCGAAGTAATGAATGCTATGGGCTTTAGTGCTGTTACTTTTGGAAATCATGAATTTGATATTGGAGAAGAAGCCCTTCAGAAACGATTGGACGAATCTAACTTCCCCTGGAGCACTGCAAACGTGAAACATCGTAGCAATGGGGAGATTAAACACTTTACCAAAGAAAATGGACATCCAGTATCGGGATCAATACGGTTGTCTATGAGAGACGATGACGGAACTGAATTAGAGGTGTCTTTGTTGAGTGTTACGATAGATTCAAATCCTCAGGATTTTGTTTATTATGGCGCTAATTTGATTCAGGAGGCGGAGTTCATGTATAATTCCTTGCATCTTAGAGATGAAAAATACCATCCCGATATTGTCATTGGATTAACGCATTTAAGGGTTGAGCAAGACAGAGAACTCGCTAGGCAAATCCCTGAATTACCCTTTATTATGGGAGGTCACGAGCATAATAATATGTTGTTGAAAGAAGGGAATACCATTATCGCTAAGGCGGACGCCAATGCCAAAACCATTTATATTCACACGCTTACCTATAATAAAAGTACCAAGGAATTGAATATAGATTCTCATCTTCAGCCTATAGATGAAAGAATTGCGTCGCAACCCCAAGTGAAAGCAATTGTAGATCGATGGAACACCATTTTAGACGCTAAGATCAAGGAAGTGGTTGATAACCCGAATGAAGTGATTTATCAACCTGAAACACCTTTGGATGGCACGGACAGTGCCAATAGAGGGATTCAAACTAATTTGGGAGAAATTATTACGCACGCTATGGCTCTTTCTTTTAACGATAAAGATATAGATGGAGCTCTGGTGAATGGAGGCTCTATTAGAATTGATGATATGTTAGCTGGTGATGTGACCAGCCTTGATATTTTTAGAGTGCTTCCCTTTGGAGGTAATGTGGTTAAAGTAACTATGAAAGGCAGTCTCTTGATTCAAGTGCTCGATTATGGGAAGTCCAAAGGAGGAACTGGAGCTTATTTGCAACGGTATAATTTCCAAGAATCAGAAAATGGCTCATGGCTTATTGACCATAAACCAGTAGATATAAATACCAACTATACCGTTGCTTTAAGTGATTTTTTGTTGAAAGGCTTTGACATTCCGTTTCTAACACCTAAAAATGATGGAGTTGTAGACGTATATGAACCCAACCAGAAAGAACCGGCATCTGATATTCGTAAAGCAGTTATTGTATATTTGAAATCCTTAAATTAGTACCTATGAAAAAGATCATCAAGTATGTGTTAATTATCGCTCTAATAGCACTAGTAGTCATGCAGTTTATTCGTCCTGAAAAGAACAACGCGGGATACGACAGTGTTGCCGCTTTTGAAGCAGAAACCAAACCCTCTGTGGTTGTTGCGGGTATTTTAAAAGATAATTGTTACGATTGCCATAGCAATCAAACCAAGTACCCATGGTATGCAGAAATAGCCCCCTTTTCTTATTGGCTAGAAGACCATATTAAGCACGGCAAGGGAGATTTTAATGTATCAAAATGGGAAGACTATTCTTTGAAAAAGAAAGATCATAAATTGGAAGAGGTTATTGAAATGGTTGAAAAAGGGGAGATGCCCTTAGATTCATATACTTGGATACATGGAAATCTTAGCGAAGAAGACAAAACACTCCTGTTACAATGGGTGGCTTTGGCACGAATGCAATACAAAGCGCAACTAGAGATCACTTCTAAATAGTTACCAATAAGTCAAATACACTTTTTATTTAAATTTAATCTAAATAACCTTGCATAAAAGTTTCGGACGTTTTATTTTTGCGTCTGAAATCAATCACTATTTATATTAAGTCTAAATAAATAATAAAAATGACCAGACTAACCCTCTTTTTTGCCCTTTTTCTAACCATCACCAGTGTTGCTCAAACAGTACAAGATTCCTTAACCTTTGACCCACAAAAGCAACAAAATGCTGCCCAACGTATTTTGTCAGGAAATTACGCCAAATCGGTTGTGGTTGGGGCATATGGTGAAATTACCTATAACCAACCCGAAGGAGATAACGGTGAGCTCGATGTACAGCGTTTGGTATTGTTGTTTGGATATAAATTCAACGACAAGACACAGTTCTTTACGGAAATTGAACTTGAACATGTGGAAGAAGTCTTTGTAGAACAAGCATTTATTAATCATAACGTAGGAGATAACATAAGTTTACGAGGAGGATTGATGTTAGTCCCCATGGGTATTGTGAACGAATATCATGAACCTACTACATATAACGGTACAGAACGCCCTGCTGTGGATAACGTTATTGTTCCAACCACCTGGAGAGAATTAGGTGTAGGAGTAAATGGGCGTTTCCCAGATGCGTCCTTAAGTTATCAGGCCTATGTTTTTAATGGCTTTAAATCTACCCAGGCCGATGGTGAAGGTGGAGTTTCTGGGTTTCTAAAGGGGAGCAACGGACTTCGCGGAGGTCGTCAAAAGGGAATCCGATCTACGGTAGATAGTCCTACTTTTTCTGCCAAACTCGATTATTATGGAATTCCTGGACTTCGATTGGGATTGTCAGGTTACTTTGGAGATACGCAAGCAGAAGATGATGTAGAAGATATTGATGGTGCCAATATTGGGATCTCTATGGTCGGTCTTGACGCGAGATATGCATTTCAGAAATTCACCGCCAGAGGACAGTTTATTTATGCGTCCCTAAGCGATACCGATGATTACAATGCCCTTACGGGTAAAGATTTGGGAAGCGCCTTAATGGGCTATTATGTAGAGGGAGCTTATAATGTGCTTCCGCTAACGGCAAAACAAAAATTATTCGTGTTTGCACGCTATGAGCAATATGATACACATGCTAGTACTGAAGGTGGCTTGCAAGAGAATGCTGCTTACGATCGCACCGATATAACCGCTGGTGTTAGTTATCACATTGCACCTGGTGTTGTGGTTAAAGGAGATTATCAGTTTAGAGATAACGCATTGAGTGGAGATGGCGTAAATGATAGATTAAATTTTGGAATTGGAGTTTGGTTCTAGTTTCATTATACTAAGTGTTAGTTAGCCAAAAGCCTCATGGAACATTCCATGAGGTTTTGGTTCATATAAGTTTTTAGAAGAAGATTGAATTAAATACCTTTGTACCATGATTAGAAAGTTGTTTTGTATTACTTGTATGGCATTGTTTTTTATGGGGTTTTCTATTCCAGATAGAACGCAAAAGAAAGCCAATAAGGTGATTGAGAAATTTTATGATATTGAGCATTTTTCTAAAAAAATAGTTGACATCGCTGCTTCAGGAAATGAAGAGACCATCGCTGAGTTTGGCGAAGGAAACCTCTTTAAAATAGAGGTAGATGAAACTGTGCTGGGATATGGATATATTGGAAACGCTCCTAGCAAGACAGCTACATTTGATTACTTGGTTCTTTTTGATATTAACTTTACAGTCACCAAGAGTAAGGTTTTGATATATCGCGAAGAGTATGGTGGTGAGATTGGAAGCAAGCGCTGGTTAAAACAGTTCAACGGGAAATCATCAACTTCTGAAGAGATGATTTACAATCAAAATATTATTCCCATAAGTGGTGCTACAATTTCGGTGCGTTCTATGACCAAAGCAATGAATGAATTATTACAGAGCATTGGGAAACTTCAGGAACTTAATCTTATCTAATGCAATTACACGGCCGGATTCATTCATTCCCAAAACATGTGCGGTTGTTTATAGCCTCCTTTGTTGTTGTATTGAGTATCGGTTATTTTACAGGGCTTTTATTTGTACGCCAAGCAGATTCCATGACACCAGCTGGAATGGAAGAAAATTATTTAGGTAACGAAGAAAAGGAAGATGTTGAAGTGTTTAAGTTTAAAAAAGGAGAACGTGAAATGCTTACCATTTTGCATACACACATACTTTCGGTATCCTTTATTTTTTTCCTTTTAGGAGGATTAGTTACCATTACATCGCTACCCAAAAAACTGAAGTCTTTTTTAATGATTGAACCCTTCTTATCAATTATACTCACTTTTGGAGGGATCTATTTACTATGGAAGGGTTGGGATTGGATGAAATATGTGGTTATGATTTCTGGGACGGTTATGACCTTGGTTTTTACGATGAGTGCGGGATTAATTCTTTATCAATTATTTTTTTCGCCAAAAGAATAACCGTATTTTTCATAAAACTATTTTTATGAAACGCGTTGTTTTTCTGATCTTCACTTCGCTTTTAGTAACTGCCTGCGGAGCAAAAAAGAATCCTACTATTCTTAGTACGTCAACAAATCCTACAAACCGCTCTAGTGATTACGAACAATTTATTGATATAACTGAAAATGCACCCGATGAGACATATGCATTACAAGGAGATAATCCCGTGCGAGTTGGTGAAAAAAGCGTTGCCAATCAAAGACGTTATATTGCTTCGTTAGCTGGGCCCAACGGGGAGGAGCTTACTTTTCACAGAAGAGGAAGTTGTTGCGCTTATAAAAGTGAAAACGGATATGGTGACTTCGCACTAGTAGATGTATATGAAGTTATGTATGAAGGACTTAAAAAGCCTATTTTATTATACATCACGTTTTATGATGATGGTCCCTTGTATATCCCTCACGGTTTCACAAAAAGAAACTTAAGATAATCCCTTTATTTTCCGTACATTTGCACGCAATTAAATAGTAACCACTTTCCGGGACTTCGGAATAAATTTTAATTGCAATGACTGCACACGACAACAAAATTCTAGGAGAAGGACTTACATATGATGATGTCCTATTAGTTCCTGCCTATTCAGAAGTATTACCAAGAGAGGTTTCTATTAAAACCAAGTTTACACGCAACATCTCATTAAATGTTCCCATTGTTTCGGCGGCTATGGATACCGTTACCGAAAGCGCTATGGCAATTGCAATGGCAAGAGAAGGAGGCATTGGAGTATTGCACAAGAACATGACTATTGAACAACAGGCCGCGGAGGTACGTAAAGTGAAACGTGCAGAAAGTGGTATGATTCAGGATCCCGTTACGCTATCTAAAGCAGCTACCGTGGGAGATGCTCAGAATACTATGAAAGAGTATAGCATTGGAGGAATTCCAATTACAAATGAAGCTGGAAAGTTAATAGGTATTGTAACCAACAGAGATTTGCGTTTTGAGAAAAACTATGAACGCCCCTTGAGTGAAGTCATGACTTCGGAAAACCTAGTTACTGTTAAAAAAGGTACTTCCTTGAAAGAAGCGGAGATCATTCTTCAAAAAAATAAGATTGAAAAGCTTCCCGTAGTTGAAGAAGATGGCACCCTTTTGGGACTTATCACCTTTAGAGATATTACTAAAATAACCCAAAAACCTATTGCTAATAAAGATCAATATGGAAGACTTCGGGTCGCTGCGGCTTTAGGTGTTACCGGTGATGCGGTCGATAGAGCTCAAGCGCTAGTCAATGCGCAAGTTGATGCTGTTATCATAGACACAGCCCATGGACATACAAAGGGTGTTGTTGATGTACTAAAAGAAGTTAAGAAAAAGTTCCCTGATTTGGATGTGGTGGTTGGAAATATTGCCACTGGGGATGCTGCCAAGTATCTAGTAGATGCGGGCGCCGATGCTGTAAAAGTTGGAATTGGCCCAGGGTCTATTTGCACTACAAGAGTTGTGGCAGGTGTTGGGTTTCCTCAATTTTCCGCGGTACTTGAAGTAGCTGCAGCTATTAAGGGTAGCGGAGTTCCGGTTATTGCCGATGGAGGTATTCGTTACACAGGAGACATTCCTAAGGCTATTGCAGCAGGAGCGGACAGTGTTATGCTGGGCTCATTGTTGGCTGGAACCAAAGAATCTCCTGGAGAAACCATTATTTTTGAAGGTAGAAAATTCAAGTCGTATAGAGGAATGGGATCTGTTGAAGCTATGAAGCAAGGTTCCAAGGATCGTTATTTTCAAGACGTTGAAGATGACATTAAAAAATTAGTTCCAGAGGGTATTGTTGGACGTGTTCCTTATAAAGGAGATCTTTTGGAAAGCATGACTCAATTTATAGGAGGTTTAAGAGCCGGGATGGGGTATTGTGGTTCTAAGGATATTGAAACCTTAAAAGACACGGGGAAATTTGTTAAGATTACGGCTTCAGGAATTCATGAGAGTCATCCTCACGATGTAACAATTACAAAGGAGGCGCCTAATTACTCCCGCTAAATAGTAGGAAAAAATTACGCTGTTATTTCAAAGTGTTGAAGTGTTTTACTCACCTTCCTTCAATTCAATACCAAGCTCTTTTAGCACTGAAAGGGTCAGATCATAACGGTTGTCTACGTACACAATATTATTATTCCGCAATAAAATTTGAGTGTATCCTTCTGCTTTTGCTATTTTTTCTAAAGCATCACCAATTTTTTTATACAATGGTTGAAGGAATTGCTCTCGCTGTAGGCCGATGAGTCGGTTTCCGTTTTGCTGAAACTCGGCGATTTCATTTTCTCTAGAAAGAATAGTATCCTGTTTTACCTTTTTCTGAGCAATGGTCATTGTTATTTCTGTAGCCTTATAGTCTTCGACCATGGCATTGTATTCTTCATATTTTTTGGTAAGGTCTGCTTCCAATTTAGCTCCATAATCATTTACTTGTTTTTGAACACCAGCAAGATCAGGCATTTTGGACAAGACGAAATCAACATCTACCGTTCCTACTTTAGTTTGTGCAAAACCAGTTACACACAAAAAAAGAAATGCAATTTTTAACGTTTTCATAAGATAGAAGGTTTAAAATGTGTGCAATAATACTACAAAAATGGAAATTAAAGAAGTTATTTAGGAAGATGTTAAGAGTGAAAATTGGAGTTTTAAATGGGTTTAATAGGAAAACGAACCTAGGTTTCCTTATAAAGTTGCCCCCGATGTGGTTTTAAGGTCGCTCTTAGGATATCCATATGCTCTTTTTCTACAACAAGAAATGCCGTAGTATGCATGTCTGTTATGGTTTCATTGCCACAAATTGTATTTTGCAAGCCTTCCAAGGCGACAAACTCTGCCAGGTGTTTGGCATGATGCTTCGCAATATGATCACTGTTAGGGCCTCTAAAATCCCATATTAATTTAATGCGTTCTGGCATTAGGAATCTTTAACGGAGTCTCCGTTTTCAACAAAGTTTTTAAAATCTACTAAGTATTTCATCGATTGCTTTTTAAAAACACCGGGCATTAAAAAACCCATTAGTTTCATTCCAAATCCTGAAAATTGAAATTCAGTTTCAGAAACCCACTTTGTTGAATTAGCATTGATTTCATGAAAAAAGTTTCTTTGAATATTATGCACTCCTTTTGCATCGTAGTTAGCGTGAAATTCAGATGGAAAATTGTTTTTTATAATTGTTTCGGTTAATACCATATTTCGTTTTCCCATTTGGTATTCTAAGGCCATTTGTGCACCTTCTTCCCCAGGCGTTCCATGAGTGAATTCATATTTTATCAACCCTCGTTGCCAATGCTGCATATTTTCTGCATTGTCTAACTTGTTGATGACTTCTTCTCTTGGTCGGTCAATAATGATTTCAGATGTATACTTCATAATTACTAAATGTTTACACAAATGCAATTTACATATTTTTCGGTATAATATTAAACCTTTTAACACACTAGGACCACTATATGAAACGTTCCTATTATCTGGCTTGCGTAACGGTAGCTTTTTGTTATTTTTGCCACGTTTCACCCCTAAAATTGATTTTCAAGATGAATAGAAGAAATACACTGATCTTATTGCTAGTTTTTATGACAGGGATGATGTTTGGTCAGAAAAAGAAAGACATTTTGGTTACCATAGATGGGAAACCAGTTTATGCTTCAGAGTTTAAACGGGTTTATAAAAAGAATCTAGACCTTGTACAAGACGAGTCACAAAAAAGCGTAGATGGTTACATGAACCTTTTTATAGATTATAAACTGAAAGTGGCAGAAGCCTATGCTCAGGGCATCCATGAGAATGAGGTTTATGTAAAAGAGTTTTCTAAATATCAAGAACAACTATCTCGAAATTATATTTATGAAGACAAATTTACCGAAGAAGTGGCTAAAGAGGCCTATGATAGAGGATTGGAAGAGATAAATGTGACCCACTTGATCATTAGATCTTCTTATAACGACGTGCCCCAAGATACATTGATTGCATACAATAAGATCAAAAATATTCGTGATCAAATTATAGCAGGAGCCGATTTTGAAGAAATGACGAGAAAATTTTCGGAAGAACCCGGCGTGGAAGAAAGCGGCGGTAATTTAGGATATTTTACAGTATTTAATATGGTTTACCCCTTTGAAACCATGGCATTCAATACACCTGCAGGCGAGGTTTCAAAAATTGTTAGAACCACGTTTGGATATCATATTTTGAAAATCAATGACCGCCGAGTGAAAGAACCCGAAATTACCGTGTCACATATCATGGTAAGCACAAGAAACCAAGATAGTCTGTTTGATGCCAAGGAACGCATCCAAGAATTATATGCGTTATTACAACAAGGATCCTCTTTTGAAAATGTGGCTGAGCAATATTCCCAAGACAAAAACTCAGCCAAAAGAGGGGGGAAGCTCAACCGATTTGGCAAAGGACGTTTGCGTTCACCAAAGTTTGAAGAAGCAGCCTATAGTTTGAAAAATGTTGGAGATGTGTCAAAACCCATAGAGTCAGAATTTGGATATCACATTATTAGATTGGATGAAGTTCACCCTATTCGTTCTTTTGAAGAGAGAAAAGAAGAACTAAGTAAGCGAGTGAAAGAGGGAAACCGATCTAAGTTGGTGACGGCCGCAATTAATGAGCAAATTAAAGAGAAGTATGGTTACACCCAAGGGCAACCATTTCAATCCTTCTTTGAGACCTTCGTAACAGATGATGTTTTAAAGAAAGAATGGGAATATCAACCGCTCCCTGACGCACAAAATAAAGTGATATTTAGCATAGGTGATCGCAATGTGACCTACAACGATTTTGCCGAATATATTTCTGAAAGACAACACAAAAAATTAGTGTCAAGGAATAAAGGACAGGCATTAAAGGATTTTTATGTTGAGTTTGAAACTATTGAACTCAATGATTATTTTAAATTGAAACTTGAAGAAGAAAATGAAGAATACGCAGGCATCATTAATGAATATAGAGACGGATTGCTCATTTTTGACGTTATGAATAAGAACATATGGGGGAAAGCCAAAGAAGATTCCCTAGGGTTAGAAGCGTACTACCAAAAAACGAAAGAAAAGTACCAATGGAAAAGACGTGTGGACGCTGCAATTTTTTCGGCTACAGATAATGCATCGGCTCAAGAGATCGCTACCTTAATTAGTAAAGGAATAACATCTACTGAGATCAAAGAAAAACTCAACGGAGAAGACGTAAAAGTTATTATCTCTCAAGGTGTTTTTGAAGAAGACTGGCGCGAACTACCAAAGGGCCTGGAAATAAAAGAAGGCATTTCTCAAATACACAAGGTCAATGATTCACATGTGATTGTTGAAATTAAAGAAATCCTCCCTCCAGGCATAAAAGCATTGGAAGATGTGCGTGGAAAAGTGTTAAGCAGTTATCAAAACTTCTTTGAAGAAACATGGATGGAAAGCCTACGTGCAAAATATAAAGTGGTGATTAATAAAAAAGCACTTAGAAAAGTTAAAAAAGAATTGAATCCTTAATGAATAAAATCATTGTTCTTATTAGCTCCCTGTTAATTTTTGGTTCTTGTGATTACTTCAAACAAGAGACTAAGAAGATTCCTGTTGCACGAGTGAATAAAACCTATTTGTACGAGGAAGATGTTAAAGATCTTATTTCTGAAAACACCTCCAAAGAGGACAGTATTCTTATTGTAAGTAATTATATTAACCGTTGGGCTACCCAACAATTGTTGATAGATCAGGCCAAGATTAACCTTTCTCAGGACAAATTAGACGCTTATAACAAACTTGTGGAAGAATATAAAACTGACTTGTTAACTGAGGCCTATAAAAGTGTGATTGTTGGTGAACAATTAGATAGTACCCTACGCGAACAAGAATTTGTAACCCTTTACGATTCCAATAAAGAAAACTTTAGACTCAAAGAAGTATTGGTTAAGGTGAGATATCTCCATGTTGATGAGAGCTTTTCTAACCTCAACCAGGTAAAAAGTAAGTTTGAACGTTTTAATACAGAAGATAAACAGGAACTTAATGATCTAAGCATTCAATTTAAGGCGTTTAATTTTAATGACTCTACCTGGGTAAAAGAAGACGCCCTTATAGATGCACTACCTGTTATTCAGTCCAAAAATACAGAAGTGTTAAAAAAATCAAATTTAGCACAATTACAAGACTCATTAGGAGTATATTTGGTGAAAATTGAGGATATTCTATATCCAAATGACATAGCCCCACTTTCATATGTAAGACCTACAATAGAACAAATTATTTTAAATAAAAGGAAGCTGGAGCTTATAAAGAAACTTGAAAAAGATATTACGAAAGATGCAATTAAGAACAAGAAATTTGAAACGTATAGTAATAAATAGTCTGGCAGTGTGCCTTTTTCTGTTTGTGCAAATTACGGTAAATGCTCAGGAAGTTGTAACGGTAGATAGTACTGGTGTTGTTAAGAACAATGATACAGCCTTGGCCGTTCAAGCCAAGAAAGATAGTGTAAAACCATTTAAACGCTACAAAGCGGAAGGCGTAAGTGCGGTGGTTGGAGATTATGTAGTGTTGGATAGTGATATCGATAAAAGTTATTTGGAATTGCAGGCACAAGGGATTTCGGTAGAAGGAATTACAAGGTGTCAGTTGTTAGGAAAATTATTAGAAGATAAGTTGTACGCACACCACGCACAACAAGATAGTATTTTGGTGCCTGATGCCGAGATCAATTTACAAATTGATCAGCAATTACAATATATGGTAAGTGAGTTGGGAAGTGAAGAAAAAGTTGCTCAATATTATAGGAAAGATGATATAAATGAACTTCGTAAAGAGCTTTTCGAAGTAAATAAAACATTAAAACTTGCCAGTGAAATGCAGCGTAAGGTTGTGGAGAATGTGGAAATCACTCCTGAAGAGGTAAGAGAGTTTTTCTATTCTATACCAGAAGAGGATCGTCCCATATTTAGTGCAGAAGTTGAAGTGGCACAAATTGTAATTGATCCAGAGATAACGGAAGAAGCTCGTCAAAATGTTATTGGTAGGCTTAATGAAATGAGAGCGGATATCGTTGAGAACGGAGCTAGTTTTGCTTCTAAGGCTGTGTTGTATTCTAAAGATGGATCAGCATCAAAAGGAGGATTGATTAAAGGGATAAGAAGAAATTCGCCATTTGCTAAAGAATTTAAAGATCAGGCGTTTACGCTTCAAGAGAAAGAAGTAAGTGATCCTTTTGAAACCGAATTTGGATACCACATTTTGTATGTTGATAAAATTAGAGGTCAAGAAGTAGATGTTAGACACATTATTTTATTTCCTGAAGTAAGTCAAGCCACTATTGATGCAGCTAGATCTCGTATTGATAGCATTCGTCAAAAAATAGTTGATGGTGAGATTGAGTTTGCTGAAGCAGCTCGTACCTCTTCAGATGATAAAGAAACAAGAAACAATGGAGGGCAATTAGCCAACCCCGTAACCTTGGATACACGTTTTGATCTTACTAAAATGGATCCAACACTTAGTGCTCAAGTGTATAATTTGCAAGAAGGTGAAGTGTCTAAAGTATTTACCGATAGAGATTATACCGGACGTAGTAAGTTTAAAATGTTGACAATAACGAAACGTTTTGAAGAACATCCTGCAGACTATGTTAATGACTATGAAAAGATAAAGGAGCTGGCGCTTAAAGAAAAACAAATACGAGCTATTGAAAAATGGCAAAATAAGAAGATCCGTGATACCTACGTGAACGTAAATGAAGATTATCATGGCTGTGAGTTTTCTAGTAATTGGGTAAAAAGATAAACAGCACAGAGGTATGTCAGACGTAGCAGCAGTAGAACAACTTGTAACAAAATATAACGCCCTAAAGCAAGAGATCAAAAAGGTGATCGTTGGTCAAGACGAAGTGGTCGAACAAGTCCTTTTGTCTGTGTTCTCTGGCGGACACGCCTTGCTTATTGGAGTTCCGGGACTTGCCAAAACCCTTTTGGTAAATACAGTAGCCGAAGCCTTAGGCCTCAAATTTAAAAGAATTCAGTTTACGCCAGATCTTATGCCTAGTGATATTTTAGGGTCGGAGATTCTGGATCAAAGCAGAGAATTTAAATTTATCAAAGGACCAATATTTGCCAATATTATTTTGGCAGATGAGATTAACAGAACGCCTCCAAAAACGCAAGCAGCACTTTTAGAAGCTATGCAAGAACGAGCGGTGACAGTGGCAGGAAATCACTATAAACTCGATCTACCATATTTTGTATTGGCAACTCAAAATCCAATTGAACAGGAAGGGACATACCCATTACCTGAAGCCCAGTTGGATCGATTTATGTTTGCCATTAATCTTGAATATCCTTCTTTCAGTGAAGAAGTAGAGGTGGTAAAAACCACTACTACAGGGGAAATAGCTACAGTAAATCCGTTGTTTACTGCCCAAGAAATAATTGAATACCAAAAGTTAGTACGAAAAATCCCAGTGGCCGATAACGTCGTGGAATATGCAGTTACCTTGGTAGGTAAAACCAGACCAAAGAGCCAGGCAGCTACAGAAATGGTTAAGAAATATATAGATTGGGGTGCTGGCCCTAGAGCTTCGCAGAACTTAATTTTGGGAGCGAAGGCTAATGCAGCTTTACATGGAAAATTTTCTCCTGATATGGAAGATGTTCAAAAAGTAGCCGTTGGTATTCTTCGCCATAGACTTATCAAAAATTATAAGGCCGAAGCTGAAGGCTTGACCATCGAAGAAATTATTCAGAGCTTATTCTAAATTTAGTAACTTCATGCGCTGTAACCTGTTTTAGCGTATGATTGTTGGTACTAAAAAGCGAAATGTAGGTCTTGATGTGGCAAGAACTGTTGCCATTTTATTAGTCCTTTTCGCTCACACCTACTGGATTAGTGATAATTACCCTAAGCTTATCTATTACGGAATGCGCTTGAGCGGCACCATTGGTGTTGAAGTGTTTTTTATCATTAGCGGATTCTTAATAGGAAGAATTGTACTTAGGGAAATTGAAAAACCAGACTTTTCATTCGCCAATATCAAATATTTCTTATTCAGAAGATGGTTCAGGACTTTCCCTAATTACTATCTAATGCTTATAGTCAACGTTGGGATCTGGTATATTTTCTACAAAGAAATTCCTCCAAAACTCTATAAGTATTTCTTCTACATTCAAAACTTTAATGAAACATCCTTGCCCTTCTATCGAATATCTTGGAGTTTAGCTGTTGAACAGTTCTCTTATATTATTGGACCCTTTTTATTGTATTTTTTGATACGTTTTTTTCCGAAGAAAAATCGAGAAAAGTTATACCTATATGTAACACTATTCGTTATTCTTTGCTTTACAGGAACAAAGATTTACTTTTATTACACTCAGACTCTTACCGATATTTACGACTGGAATGAATCTATTAGAAAGGTGCTTATTTATAGGTTGGATATAGTCTATTATGGGTTTTTACTGCGTTATTTATATAATAAGAGAAACGACTGGTTGGTGCGCAACCGAAGTAGATTGCTGGGCATCGGCCTCGTGATAGTTGCTATTTTACACGTATTTAGACAACCACTAGGAATCACTGTTGATGCCATGCCGTTCTTTATGATCGTTTTGTATTTACCCCTAAATTCTTTTGGTATCATGTGTATGATGCCCTATTTAGATACCGTGGAAATTAAATCTAAGCTGGTGGTCTCGTTTGTTACAACAATTAGTATGATTTCATACTCTTTGTACCTATTACATTACAGTATTATTTTGCACACCATGAAAGTGGTGTTTCCTTCGGAAGAACTTACCGGTATTTCATTGTGGGCATATACCTTCTTATATTGGGGAATTACTATTTTGCTATCCTATTTGCTTTACAAATATTTCGAGAAGCCTATGACCAATTTGCGCGATTCTCCAAAATGGAAGCGTATTTTAGGCAAAACATGATTTACGAAATTCTTAATTATATGCATTAAAAATTCGATTATTATCAATATAATTTAATAATATTTATATTTTGATAAAAAATAATCACATAAATAGTGATTTTATTAAATATTTTTGAATTATTGTAATTTTTTGTAGTTTTGTCGGACTAAGAAAATCAAAAACTAAACAACTAAAAACTATGGCATTCGACATTGATATGATCAAAAATGTATACGCTCAAATAACTTCAAGAGTAGATGCAGCCCGCGAAATTGTTGGAAAACCTTTAACCCTATCTGAAAAAATATTATACGCACATCTTTGGGATGGAGTTGCCAATAATGCCTTTACACGTGGCAAAGATTATGTTGATTTTGCACCGGATCGTATTGCATGTCAGGACGCAACCGCACAAATGGCTTTACTGCAATTTATGCAAGCCGGAAAAAAGAAAGTTGCCGTGCCAACTACAGTTCATTGTGATCACTTAATTCAAGCGAAACAAGGTGCGGCAATTGACCTTAAACGCGCCAATGAAACCAGTAGTGAAGTGTTTGACTTTTTAGAATCCGTTTCTGATAAATATGGTATTGGTTTTTGGAAACCTGGAGCTGGAATTATTCACCAAGTAGTATTGGAAAATTACGCTTTCCCAGGTGGTATGATGATAGGAACCGATTCTCATACGGTGAATGCCGGAGGACTTGGAATGGTGGCCATTGGTGTTGGTGGAGCAGATGCAGTGGACGTTATGGCCGGTATGCCTTGGGAACTTAAATTTCCGAAACTTATTGGCGTTAAATTAACTGGAGAATTGAGCGGTTGGACAGCTTCAAAAGATGTTATTCTTAAAGTGGCGGGAATACTTACCGTAAAAGGTGGAACAGGATGTATAGTAGAGTATTTTGGACCTGGCGCACAGAACCTATCCTGTACCGGAAAAGGAACTATTTGTAATATGGGAGCCGAAATTGGAGCGACAACTTCTACTTTTGGATATGATGATGCCATGGAGCGTTTTCTACGTGCTACAGAAAGAGATGAGGTAGCCGATGAAGCCAATAAAATTAGAGAATACCTAACAGGGGATGCAGCGGTTTATGAAAATCCTGAGCAGTACTTTGACGAGGTGATAGAAATTAATCTGTCTGAACTAAGACCACATTTGAACGGACCATTTACACCTGATTTGGCGACACCTATTGGTGAGCTTGGACCTAAAGCTAAAGAGAATGGCTGGCCCGTTAAAGTAGAGTGGGGCTTAATAGGATCTTGTACTAATTCATCGTACGAAGATCTTACTAGAGCTGCCTCCATAGCGCAACAAGCCATTGATAAAAATCTGAAACCAAAAAGTGATTTCGGAATCAATCCGGGGTCAGAACAAATTAGATATACAGCCAAAAGAGATGGCTTACTGGATGTTTTTGAAAACTTGGGAGCCACAATATTTACCAACGCTTGTGGACCATGTATTGGCCAATGGGATCGTAGTGATCAACTGGGAGATGAAAAAAATACGATCGTGCATTCGTTTAATCGAAATTTTGCAAAGAGAGCAGATGGGAACCCTAATACACATGCCTTTGTAGGTTCACCAGAAATGGTTGCTGCAATTGCTATTTCGGGCCGATTGGATTTTGACCCTATGAATGATAGTCTAATCAATGAGAACGGAGAAGAGGTAACCTTAGATATGCCAAAAGGGATTGAATTGCCTCCACAAGGGTTTGACGTTGAGGATAATGGGTATTTGGCTCCGGTAGAAGATGGAAGTGGGATTGACATAAAAGTAAACCCCACCTCAGAAAGACTACAATTACTAACCCCTTTTGAACCATTGAAAGATGGTGAACTTATGGGAGCTAAGTTGTTAATCAAAGCCTTTGGAAAATGTACCACAGATCACATTTCTATGGCAGGACCATGGTTGAGATATAGAGGGCACTTGGATAATATCGCGAACAATACACTTATTGGAGCGGTAAATGCTTATAACAAGAAGACAAACTTTGTAAAGAACCAGTTAACGGGTGATTATGAAGGAGTGCCCGATGTACAACGTGTATATAAGGCCAATGGAATTAGAACCGTGGTTGTTGGAGATCATAACTATGGGGAAGGATCTTCTAGAGAGCACGCGGCTATGCAACCAAGACATTTGGGCGTTGCGGCCGTTTTGGTAAAGTCCTTTGCGCGTATTCATGAGACAAACCTGAAAAAACAGGGGATGTTAGGACTCACATTCGCAAACGAATCAGATTACGATCTTATTCAAGAAGACGATACGTTCAATTTTGTTGATATTTCAAGTTTTGCTCCTGGAAAACCACTTACATTAGAAGTTGTGCATTCAGACGGAAGTAAAGACACCATTATGGCTAACCACACATATAACGATTCACAAATTGAATGGTATAGAGAAGGATCCGCCTTGAATTTGATTAAAAAGCAAAACGCATAATTTATAAATTTTGATAAAAAAACTCCTGATTTTTCAGGAGTTTTTTTATGGGGCAAAATCAGTGAGAAGCATATTTGCGATGGCGATATCATCTTTGGATGTAAGATCCAATACATGTTCCTTAAAAGGGATTCCTATAAGCGACTTCGGCAATGCATGACACATATTTAAGATGGCATGAGGTAACTCTTTTTCATTGCGTTCGGGATGCACAGGACAATCTCGTACAAAAGGATAAACATCACTTCCCTTCAGTTTAAAAATATTCATACTTACCCTAAGAATACCATTTACATCTTCGTATTGTGCCACCTGCTCTGGAGCTGGTTTTTCAATAATATCTACTAAAAAGGCGTCCGAATCCAGAAGAACTAGAGCAAAACGAGCAATTCTTTCTGCTGAAAACAATAGCCCACCTCGATCATAACTAATAAAAGCATTAGGAGTTTTGGTGTTTCTAAGAGCATTCATAGCAGCGACCGAATATAAATTGTCGCTATTACAAACGGTAAAAGTGGTGTCTTGTAGGTGTGGATATTGCTCTAAAGCTTGAGTAACTGCATCGGCAGTTCCCATAGGTTTTTGTCTTCCCTCAGGAATGTATTGTAATGCATACGAAATGGTAAGATCATTATATATATTGCCCCTATCCTTAGATCCATACAACTCTTTAAATTGCATCTCATTTTTTTCGCCAACAATAAGATAAATATCTGTATAGCCTGCTTTTTTTGCATGAATCAATAAATAATCCAGTAATGGCCTCTTGCTCTTTCCCAAACCAATAAGTGATTTACTTTGAGAATTGGCACTTTTTACTTCTTCATCCGTAAGTGATTGAGAAGCCTGAGAGTTTTTCATTCTGGAAGAGGCTCCTCCGGCAAGTATGACTAAAGTCTGATGTCCGCTATTGCTCATGAGTCCCTTTTTCAATAGTTACTGAATAAGCCGATTTTGCCCCTGCATCTCGCATGGCAGAAGCAATATGTTCTTCCTTCCCTGAAGGGGCCAAAGCTACAATACTACCGCCACCTCCAGAGCCAACAATCTTTGCTCCATAGGCTCCTGCGTTCAAGGCTGCTTCAATCATTTGATCAATAACCGGAACGGTGATTTTTAATATGTTCTTTAATACATCATGATGCGCCGTCATAAGCGTTCCTATTTCTTGAGGGTTTAGTATGGGTTTCTCCAGGCTAGAAAGTGCTTGTTGAGTAATGGTGTGATTCTTAATAGCTGCATAGAACAAAGGTTGTAGGTTTTCAGGGATGTATTGATAATATTGCTCTACGTTTTCTAGGGTGGCCTTATGCAGGTTAAAATCCGAAGCTTTTCGCGCCACATGATTAATGGCGTCCCATGTTCTTTCTTGAAGATTTCCCAGGAGCCCAATAGTTTCTTTTGGAATTCCAGACTCACCAACAACAAGGCCATTGATTGTTACCGGAATCTTTCTATACGAAAAATGATCTCCAGTTTCTATAAAAATAATATCTCCTATACCAATGGTATATTGATCCATTTTACCCCCAGGGGATGCATGCTCCAGAACTTCAGCCTCGTAGGCCACTTGTGCGATAAAATCTGACGTGATTTCACGATCCACACCATAGGCCTTAAATAAAAAATGAATCCATGAAACAACCATGGCCGAAGAACTTGAAAGCCCCGCGTTGATGGGAATGTTTCCCTTAAAGCTTAGGTTAAACCCCCGATTGGGGAAACATCCATATTTTTTGACCGCTCTAATCCCTGATGCGAAATAATCTCTAGGTGCCAGAGTGGTAAACGAATCATGAATATTGATAGTTCGTGTGACATCTATATCTGGCATATCTATCACGAATGTTTCGTTTGTATTGGGATATGCCGTTAACGTGATATGTTTATTAATAGCACACGCAATTACCGGAAGTCCAAGGTAATCTTGATGATCTCCAAAAAGACAGACTCTTCCGGGAGAAACAATAGTGATGATTTCTGATTCTTTTTGTAGGCTCAAACTAAATTAATAGGTGTCTTTCATCCAGTTGTAGGGACTGCGTTTCACCCAATTTCCACGTGTAAAATCTGGAAAATCCTGAGGTGCGCCGTTGTTTTCAATGGAAACTTCAGAGAGCGGTGTAATTGCACTCCAAGCGGCGGCATCATAAGCATCTAACGGAGGTGCGATATTTCTTTTGGCAGATTCAACGAAGGCATGCAGTACAAAAAAGTCCATTCCTCCATGACCCGATCCAGAGGCAAACTCTCCATATTTTTTCCATAAGGGGTGGTCGTAATTTTCAATCCATTCGGTCGCTTCATCCCAACGGTGCGGTTTGGACTTTCCTTCTACATAAATTCTATTTCCATCCACTTCCCAAAGACCTTCGCTTCCCTGAACTCTAAACCCTAGAGAATAGGGGCGTGGTGAGTTACAATCGTGAGTTACTATAATTGTCTCCTGATTCGTGGTTTCAATCGTGGATGTAATGATATCCCCTTGTTTAAACTTCAGTTTTGCATTGGGGTGATCTTCTCCACCATGTTTCACAATATATTTATTCAACCCAACACCTTTAGTGGCGGAAGAAGTAATTGTAGCAAACCTATTTCCTCTATTGATATTGCACATGGTTGCAATGGGGCCTACACCATGCGTTGGATACACATCTGCGTTTCGTAAAAGAGAGTGTTGGGTTCTCCAAGCGGATTCAGAAATTCCTTTTTCACCAAATTCAACACCCAATCCATAGGCCGTTTTTCCATCATTGAATTTAACGAAGCGAAGATCGTGCTGATATCCACATCTAAAATGTAATAACTCGCCAAAGACATCTTGCCTAACCATATTTAACACTGCCATAATATCTCGTCGATAACAAACATTTTCTAGCAGCATTAAATGACTCCCGGTTTCCTCATGAGTATTTACCAAATCCCAACATTCTTCCATAGTGTTAGCTGCAGAAACTTCAAGTCCGGTGTACTTGCCAGCTAGCATAGCATCCTTTGCCATACGAGTGTGCCATAGCCATGGAGTAGAAATAATCACGGCATCCACATCCTGTAGTTCCAGAAGCTTTCTATAGTCATAGTCCCCTTGATTAAATACCTTGGGTTTTTTTTGTCCGGCTTTTGAAATCATTTCCAACGCTATTGTGTTTCGACGATCGTCAATATCACAAATGGCGGTAACAATAATATCATCTCTTAATAGTGCGTTATTTAAATGATTGGTTCCCCGAAGACCAACACCAATAAAACCAACTTTCAGTTTTTGCTGAAAAGAAGGTAAACCCGATCCAAAAGTTAGACTAGGAGCCAAAGCTATTCCCGCACCTAGTGCGGCTGTTTTTTTAACAAATTCTCTTCTTGAACTCATGATGTATACATTAGATGAATATTAAAGACCCTTTATGTAGGAGGTAAGAACAAATTTAGAATAATTTTTTACAAGAAATGTGAGGTATTTTCGTTAGAAAGTGGAAAAGGATGCAAAGATTCCGAAATAATTGGTACTAAGTGATGTAAGGGGATTACATTTGTTTCGACTTGTGTCAATAGTAAATAGCGATTGAAAATTAATCAACCATAATTAAAAGCAATACCAATGAAAACGCTCTGGTTTTTCGAAGATATTAATTTGTTCAATATGCTTTGCCCTCATAAGTTCAAATCGTATAAAGAAGAACACGTATTTAAGAAATATAGAAAAGAAGATTATATATATTTCGAAGAGGATAACGCTAATAAAGTATACCTTATAGAGAAGGGAAAAGTTAAGATTGGATATTATACAGAAGATGGTGCCGAAATGGTAAAGGCTATTTTGTGTAAAGGCGAGTTGTTTGGTGAAAAGGCCATTTTAGGTGAAGAAACCCGAGATGAGTTTGCACAGTCCTTGGAGAACACTACTTCCATTTGCCCAGTTAATGTAGATACTATGCATGATTTGATGCGGGACAGCCGTCCTTTTAGTTTCAGAATATATAAATTAATTGGCCTTAGAATCAAAAGATTGGAACGCCGTCTTGAACTTATTCTTTTTAAAGACGCAGAAACGAGAGTCAAAGAATTTTTAAATGAAATGGCGCTTGATTATGGACATTGTTGTCCAGATACGGGCGATACTGTGATTGAGCACCCTTACACTCAAAAGGATATTGCCCGACTTATAGGAACGTCTAGGCCTACTTTTAACGCCATTATGAATAAATTCAAGGAAGCCAATAAAATTGACTTCAATAGAAAGGAAATTAGACTCAAATTTTCTGCTTAATGTAAGCTAGCTTACATTCTATGCTACTTGATTGATTTAATTTTATACCGTATTAAAACCTATACGGCTATGAGAAAATTAATTTTAGGGCTAGCAGCCTTAGGAGCAGTTATTACTTCTTGCTCCAGTGATGACAATTCAGGAAATAATCAAACAACTTCAGACCTAACCATCAATCTTAATGGATTGGAAGACCTCGGTGCGAATTTCGTATACGAAGGATGGATTATTGTAGATGGAACTCCTATTTCAACAGGCACTTTTACTGTAGATGCAAATGGTGTACCATCAAGCACTAGTTTTGATGTGGATACCGCAACTCTGAACGAGGCTACAAAGTTTGTTCTTACAGTTGAACCGAATCCAGATCCAGATCCAACACCCTCTGCACAGAAATTGATTGCTGGCGATTTTAGTGGTGATAGTGCTGCAGTTTCAACAAGTGTAGCACCAGCTGTTGGTGATTTTAGTGGAGCGGCAGGAACATTCTTCCTTCGTACTCCAACCGATGAACCAGCGGGAACAGCCAACAACGGCAATGACCAATATGGAGTTTGGTTTGGTCTTCCAGGAATGCCTCCCGCAGCAAGCTTAGACCTTCCTGTTTTACCAGAAGGATGGATCTATGAAGGTTGGGTGATTGGTGATTCAGGACCACTTTCAACAGGAACATTTCTTGCTGTAGACGCCATGGATGATAATGCAGGCGCTACAACCAGTTTTGGCGGTACCGAACAACTTGGCCCTATGATTCCAGGAGAGGATTTCTTCAATAATGCGCCCGCAGGAGAAACCTTTCCTTTGGATATTAGAGGTAGAACAGTAGTGATTACTGTGGAACCCGTTCCAGACAATAGCCCGGCTCCTTTTGTACTTAAGCCTCTTGCTGGGCCATCAGGAAATGAAACGGCTCCAAGTTTTCATGACCTTAACCTAAATCTAGGATCGTTCCCAACGGGAACCGTGACTAGATAATGTTTGGTTTTTTGTTAGTTTTAAAGCGCAATACTGACTAAGTATTGCGCTTTAATGTATATACTAATGAAATTTTTAAAGAAGAATTGGGGTAACGTATTGATCATTATACTATTGGCCTTGCTTTTCATTCCGCAAACTGGAATGCCAATGAAAGTGTATTTTAATAGACTATTGGCCTTTAGTCCTTCAGAGATTAAGGAAGCCAGCAGAGAAACACTAACAGATTATAATTGGCAGCTATCTTCACTTAATGCCACAACTAAAGATTTTACCGCCTCCGAAGGCAACGTGGTCGTAATTAATTTATGGGCAACATGGTGCCCTCCCTGTGTGGCAGAAATGCCTTCTCTTCAAAAACTATATGATGCCTATGGCGATCGTGTGGATTTCTATTTTGTTTCCACAGAAAGAAAAGAAACACTTGAAAAATTCCTTCTGAAAAAGGGATATGAGCTTCCCATTTATCGACCACTGGGGAAAGCTCCAAATCAACTAGATACTAACTCACTACCCACTACTTATGTGCTTTCAAAAAGCGGAGAGATCGTTATGAATCGATCTGGTGCCGCAGACTGGAACAGTGATAAGGTGCATGCCGTGTTGGATGGATTGTTAGCGGAGTAAGTTAAAGGTCTTCATAAAAAGTGATCCTGTTTCCGCTAAGATCAAACAATCCAAATTCTGAAGTGCCCCAGGCTGTTTTCCAATACATGCTTTTAGAAGTTACGAGTGCTTTTTCCAGAAATTCTTCAAAAAGAGGTTTGATATTCCTTACTTGAAACCGAATGTCTGTACTGGTCATATCTTTGGGGAATTGAAATTGTAAATGTAGATAGAGGTTTTGCCTACCTACAACAGCATAATCAACGGGCCCAGTTTGATAGGCAGTACTGTCAAATACATTTTTGAAACCTAATTTGGTTTCGTACCATATAATATCTCTAGCAACATCAGCTGAAGCCAAAACAGGGCTCATGTATAAAAATTCTGTTTCTGAAGTACTCATATCTTTGTTTATTCAAATAGTGCTACTACTCTTGCTGGGGCGGCAGAAGCACCTACAATCTTTAATGGAAATACCGCTATTTTAAACCCTACATAGGGCAAAGCATCTAGATTGACCAACTGTTCCATGTGACAATATTCTTTACGCTGTCCTACCAAATGAGCGTTCCAGAACAACTCTGAGTTGTTTGTTTCTTTGGCTTTTTTAATAAGATAGGGCAGAGGGAGGTCCCATCCCCAGGCATCTATTCCCATAACCTTAATACCTTGATCAATGAGCCATTCGGTGGCCTCGGCACTCATGCCAGTGCCGACTTTGTGAAAATTTTTAGTGCCATTAAATACGTCACGTCCTGTTTTGATAAGGACAATCATATTTTCTCTTATTTCTAGGTTTTCTTTTTGAAGAAAGTTTTGAATATCTGCACTTGTAATTTCATCGAAATCTTCTTTGTGAGCCATGTCAATAACCAACCCATCACCATAGCACCATTCCAAAGGAATTTCATCGATGGTTTTGGCTCGTTCACCATTGCAGGTTGGTGAATAATGCCAAGGAGCGTCGATATGTGTAGTAGAATGGACTCCCATTTTCTTTATGGTATCATCTGCCCATCCATCAAAGCCTTTTGGGAATAATTTTGAAGGCAACCCCAGCAAACGCAACAATAATTTTGCTTTTTTATGAGGTTTATGTTTGATTTTAACCTTCATAAACCAAGGATCATCTTTGTTGTATTGTATGGGTTTTGATAGGTCTACGATCTTCATGTTATGGGGCTTTATTTCGATTTTTTTTGAATTGAAGAGAGATGGACAAGGAATGAGCACTTAAACCATTGGATCTATGATAATAGAAATAACGCATTGTAAACGCATTTAGAGAGCCATTTTTTTGACCATAAGGCGAGTGATTCCATCCCAACCCCACCTTAAAGGTATTGAATTTTGACAAGTCAAAATCTGAGGTATAGAATTCCGAATTGGGACTATGGGTTCTAATAGGGGAGAAATATTTTGAAGCTTGTTGTGTGTAAAACCTAAAACTGGGAACCAAGGTCCATTTGGCGTTGAGTTTTATGGCGGTTTCATTGTCTAAGGAAATACCTACAACACCAAAATTATCCACATAACTATTGACGGTACTTTTGGTAATAATATTTCCTCTTATAAACTTGTTCCATTTTACGGCCACAGTGCCCTTATAGCGTTCGGAAGGTAGCTGCTCTACGGCCCGAGTGCCATCATTAAACAAGACACGATGAAAAGGAGTTGCCAATAGGCCTTCTTGTAGGCTTATAGCTGAAAATAGACCAATAATATTGCGTTGATCTATAATTCGAGTGTACCCAAGGTTTAGGTTATATGAATTGCGATGATAATCATCATACCATTCTTGAAAGCGTAACTCTATGGGATAAATGAGTTGATGCGGTCCATCGCCTTGTAGTCTTCCCCATCTTAGATCATCATTGAAAATTTGAAGCTGAGCAGAAAACGTTTGCATGTCATCTTCAGATGTTTTTGTAGCTCCTAAAAATTTTCCGAAGGAAAAATAATCAGATTCAAGAGAGAAACCAATACCACCATTGATTGATAACTTACTTTTCTCAAATACCCTTGAATAATTTATATTGGTATAACTTCTAGCATCCAAACGAGAGGCAGAAGAAACTACAAAATCGATATTATCTGTAGATGCCGAAGAAATAATATCGGCTCCCAACTGAAAATCAATCACGTTGTTGCCAAAAGATCTTTTTAAACTGAAGGAAGGACCATAGACCGTAAGCCGTTCGGTACCTTCTCCGCCTGTTACCGCAGAGTTATCACCGTCCTGAAGATAATGACTGTAGACAAGCTCTACTTCTGTTTCATTCACTTTGAAGGAATTGGACGTTTCATTTTGCGCTCTTGAAAGTAAGAGTGAAAATGCCAAACTTCCGACCAACAAATACCTTTTCTTCATATGCTAATTAATTGCAGCCACATCCCCCGCCACCTTTTTGTCCAATGGCAGTGAGTGATCCTTCTCGAATGGAAAATACATAATATCCAAAATTTTGAACGCTAGAAACATTCATTTGCATTTCTTGATCGTTTACATATACACGTTCATAAGGCTTTAAGGAAGCCGAGCATGAAACCAGAGATCCAATTAAAAGAAGTGCTATGTATGGTTTAAGACGCTGCCTCATACTGTAGTTTTTTTGAAAAGTATACATTGTTTTGATCATCTATAATAATGCCATGTGTTTTTGGAAGTTGATTCAAAAAAGACAATCCTTTTTCTACTCCCATAGTATAAACAGCCGTAGCAAGTGCATCAGACAACTCGGCGCTAGGTGAAAAGACAGAAACACTTTTAATCCCAGACAAGGGCATTCCAGTCTTGGGATTAATATTATGAGAATACCGCTTCCCTTTATACATAAAATGTTGTTCGTAGTCACCCGATGTGGCTACAGAAGCTCGGTCTAGAGGTACATAAAATAACATGTTTTGGGTATGGTCTGGATCTGCAATACCAATTTTCCAGAGATCTCCTTTTTCGTTAGTTCCAAAGGCCGTTAAATCGCCACTTGCATTAATATATCCATTATGTGCGCCGTGTTCTTTCCATAAATTTCTAACAGCGTCTGCGGCGTACCCTTTTCCTATGGCTGCAAAGCTTATATACATATCGCTTGTTTCAAGGAAAGCGGTTTGTTTGTTTGTCTCAAGCTGTATCTTTTGATATCCTACTTTTTGCAAGGCACTTTTAATGTCTTTTTTTGGAGGAAAAGAAAATACGTCATTTTTAAATTTATACAATCGCTTTAGAGGCCCCACCGTAATATCAAAATACCCATTGGTGAGTTTGGAAATATTTAGGCTGCGATTCAATAAATCATACACCTCTTTGGAAACCACCAGTTCCTTTATTCCGGCATTTGCATTGATCTGTGAAGTAATAGAATCAGGTTTAAATTCTGTGAGAGTATCCTCAATGCGCTGGGTTTCTACAATACCTAATTCCAGTAATTGCCGTGCACGATCTGGATCAGCGTCAACAATGCCAAATTCGAAAGAAGACCCCATCAATCGGCATTTTTTGGTATAACATTTCATTTTAGCACCTCAATTTTTGACCTAATCAAGGAAAGGAAAGCATCTAAATCCTGGTTGCGGTAAACAATTTCTTGAACTTCTTCGGTTTCAGTATTTACCAATAAAATGGTAGGGAACACTCCAGTAAACTGATATTTTTCGGCGATGGATTCGTTATATCTTCGGGTGACTTCATCCAAGGCTCTGCGTTGTGGGAAGTCGATTCGCTCAATATCAATCTCGTTACTTTCGGCAAAATCAATAAATACATCAGTTGATAAAACCTTTTTTTCAAACCGAATACAATTGATACACCAATCTGAACCTTCAAAAAAAATAAGCTTGTAGGGCGTTATATCTTTTTCCGTAGGGGAGAAAGAGACCAATGCTATAAAAAGTAATAGAGGAATATACTTTAGTGGTTGAAAAATACGCATATACTAAAATATCAATTATTTACGAAAAAATAAAAGAAAGCATGTTAAGATGTTTTTCAAATTTTCCGCAAGGGTGTCAACTAGTAACTGTTCAGCAAAATTTGAAAGGACTAATCCATGGAGGCTAGGCCATGTGCTCTGCTTTCGAAAAAGTGGGTGAGTGCAAGTACGGTTAACAACATGCCTAAATTATATATAGTGTCTTCAACGGGTATAGTGCCCATCCTAATACCCATATTTTCTAAGTTATTATACCATACCACTTGATCCTCTATCCCCGTTCCAGTTAAAACGCCATTTACAATAAAGAACGGAATCAAAATAACAATGTAGGTGGCAAAAAAGGTATTCAAAAGGCGTCGGTTATAATTATAAACAAGTCCTAATAGCAAAAGGGCATATCCAAAGTTTACTAAGGTATACATGTGGGTGTAATAGTACCATAGTGTAACGATTAAGCCAGAAACGAGAATAACATAAATTATATTTACAGTACTGTCTGAAAATTTAATTTTTGGAACTAATTGTACCAATGCATAATGTGTAAAGATACAGGCATAGGGAACACAAATGAAAAAGAGCCATTCTTCAATGGGGAGATTCAAGAATGTAATTCCGGAAATATAAGCCTCATTAAACCCCCAGAATTCTTTAGTTGTAAAAATAATATCCCAGGGAATAAATATGGCCATCATGATTAAAATGGCTGGAAATAAAGATTTCCATTTTTTATAAAATCGCAATTTTGGATGAAAACTAAAAAGAAAGGGAATTATAAAAGAACCAAGATCAAGCCATAAATAGAGGTACTTCATGAATCTATTTTTTAAAATACTTTAACGGAGGGAATAACATTCCGAAGCATTCTCCCTTATGTTTCCCCAAACTTTTATGATGCACTTTATGGGCTCTTCGAATCCCGCGAGAATACCAATTGTTGGCATTTCTAAACAGTTTAAATCGTTGGTGAATAAAAATGTCATGGACGGTAAAATAGGCAACGCCATAGGCGAAAATCCCTAAACCTAAGGGTAAACCAGCCCAAAAACCATAATGCCGCCATCCAATGAAGCAAGCAATGCTTACCCCTGCATAGAATATAAAGAACAGGTCATTGCGTTCCCACCAACTACCATGATCTTTTTTATGGTGATCCTTGTGCAGACTCCATAGAAAACCATGCATTACATATTTATGTGTAAACCACGCCATAAACTCCATAAAACAGAATACGGCCAAAAAAATCGTTATCCAGAGAACAATTTTCATAAAATTACTTGACTAGATTTAAATGGTACTTAACATAACTACGGGTTAATAAACTAAATTTTTCATAATTGGGAACACGAATTCTTGTATTTCTAATTTCAATCGCGGGCGTTTTCTTAAGTTTTTTAAGCAATCTTTTATAATATCGATATGCCATAAAGACACCAAACTTAGCTTCTGTTGGCAAATGAAGAATGCCTTGATATCCCTTTTTGAAATCCTCTTCTATTTCTCGGATTATCTGTTCTTTTGCCTGCTCGTCTAAAGATTCAAGATTGGTGTTTGGAAAATAGGTACGATCAAGTCCTTCAAAATCCTGCTTGAGATCGCGTAAAAAATTCACTTTTTGAAAGGCAGATCCTAAACTCATGGCCGCACTTTTTAACGCTTCATATTTGACCTGATCTCCTTTTACAAATACTTTAAGGCACATAAGGCCAACAACATCTGCCGAGCCGTATATGTATTTTTCATACTCTTCTTGTGTCGTGTATTCTACTTTGGAGAGATCCATGCGCATACTATCCATAAAAGAGTTGATTAAGTGAGACTCAATGCCATATTTATGTACCGTATGTTGAAAACAATTTAGAATAGGATTTACACTAATTCTATTTGATAATGCATTTTTTAGATCGGCCTCGAGACCTTCAAATAAAGTCTTTCTATCATAATCATGGAATGAATCTACTATCTCATCGGCTAGACGTACGAAACCATAGACATTGTAAATATCTTGACGTATAATTGGTGCTAGCATTTTGGTAGCCAATGAAAAAGAGGTACTGTACATTGTAGTAACATTTTTACTACACGATCTGGATACATTGTCAAAAATTTCTTTCATAGTACTATTTTTCCTTTTGTATTAATCCCGCAACAAGTTTTCCTGAAATTAGGGAGGGAGGTACACCTGGTCCGGGGACCGTTAGTTGTCCCGTAAAGAACAAGTTTTTCACCTTCTTGCTTTTTAATTTGGGTCGCAAGAAAGCCGTTTGTAACAGTGTGTTGGCCAACCCGTATGCATTCCCTTTATAGGAATTATAATCAGATATAAAGTCATTTATACAATAGGACTCTTTAAATATAACGTAATTTTTCGCGTCTTGGTTGGTGCGTTTTTCAAATCTTGTCATGATTTTCTCAAAATACTCCTCACGTATCTCAGGGATATCATCTAGTCCAGGCGCCAATGGAACTAAGAAAATTCCCGCTTCCATTCCAAGAGGACAAACGCTACTGTCTGTCTTAGAAGGAAAACTGGCATAAAAGAGAGGTTCGTTGGGCCATTCAGGGCTGTCATAAATAACCCTAGCATGTTCTTCGAAATCTACATCAAAAAATAACGTATGGTGCGAGACATTTTCTAGTTTTTTACTGAAACCAACATAAAAAAGCAATGCGGAAGGTGCAAAAGCCTTTTTGTTCCAATAGCTTTCAGAATATTGTCTTAATGAGGCATCGAGTAGGGTCTCGGTATGGTGGTAATCGGCACCACTTAATACGGTGTCAAAAGATAAAATTTCACCATCCACCTCAATGCCTGAGATGATGTTGTTCTTTGCGATAATCTTCCCTACGTTCTTCTCTGTATGGATAACGACTCCCAATTCCTCTGCTAAAGAAGCCATTCCTTCAATGACACTATACATGCCATTTTTAGGGTGGAAGGTGCCTAAGCCAAAATCTGCATAATTCATAAAACTATAAAAAGAAGGCGTGTTGCTTGGCTTGGCTCCAAGAAATAACACGGGAAACTCTAAAATAGATATAAGTCTGGAGTTTTTAAATTCTTTTCGTACGTCCTTGCTTATGTTACTAAAAAATTGACCTATCTTTTTTATTGTAACTGGTGTGACCAATTCTAAAGGAGAGACGCCCGGACGATATACAAGGTCTTTGATGGCTACTTCGTAATTGTTCTTGGCGAGATTCATAAACTTTTTTAACCTTTCGGAACTGCCGGGTTCCTCTTTTTCAAAGGTGGCGCAAATTTTTTCGAAGGTGTCTTCGATGGAAATAAAATCCATATCCCCGTAATACACGCTGTAGGCAGGGTTTAGTTTTTCTAATTGGTAATAGTCTGAAGGTTTTTTATTGAAATCTGAAAAGAAGCGCTCAAAAACATCGGGCATCCAATACCAAGTTGGGCCAATGTCAAAGGTGAAACCATCTTTCTTAAGTTGTCTGGCCCTACCGCCTACGGTCGGATTTTTTTCAAAAATACTAACGTTATATCCAGCCTGAGCCAGATAGCAAGACGCCGCTAAAGAAGAAAATCCGGATCCTATGACAGCTATTTCTCGTTTCATTTTGTTTAACAAATTTACAATTTATTTAAACACTTTTGTAGAAAGTGACAACTTTAAGATTTTTTTATCTTTTCCAATTTGTCAATTAATTGGAACAAAGAGCTGAAAATACTGATGTTAGAAGGGAGTTTATGGTTCTTAACATCTTGTGTTTTAACACCAAAGAGCCATAGATCATAGCTGTTTGCTGTACATATTTCTTTTTGATAACGGTCTATATACTGTTCAACACTTTCATGATCTGGTTTAACCGTGAAATAAGAGAGAAACGTAGTTTTAGCGTGATGCTTGGTGATATACTTCAGGCTTTGAAGAGGAATGTTTGTTCCCAGATATACAGTTTTAAATCCATGGGAAAGAATTTCATAGTTCGCATATAACAATCCAATTTCATGGATTTCTTGGTATGGTAAGTACAGTGAGAAACTTGGAGCATCTGGTGCATGTTCCTTTTGTTCTTCTTGGGCGATTTGAACGATTATTTTTTGTTTAATTTTTTCTGAAATAAATCGTTCATGAGCGGGGTCAATAGTACCTGTTTGCCAAAGCATTCCAATTTCATTTAGAAGTGGAAGAAATACTTCAAAGAAAACTGACCTAAAGGACGTGTGTGCTGATAGTTGGGAATAAGTGATGTCAAATTGTTGATTATCAAAACCGAGCATAGCTGCTTTGAAAGAGCCTATTGCGTGGTGTTCTCGTTGTAACTGAGCTTCTTGAGTGACTAATTGTGAGATCTCATCGGGAGAACATGCGGCAATCTTGGAAATTTTAAATCCATTTCGATATAAAAATGTAGTATTTAAAAGTTTTTTGAGGTTTTCTAGATTGTATTTTCTAATGTTGGTGTCTGTTCTGGAAGGAGTAAGTAGGTTGTACCTTTTTTCCCATATTCGAAGCGTGTGTGCTTTTATACCGCTTAGGTTTTCAAGGTCTTTAATACTAAATTGAGTTTTAACCATCATTGGATTTCTCTAATTGATGGTAAAATACAAAATCACTAATGATTTTAGAAACAATGTTTAATTTTTGAAAAGAAAAGATGAACAAAGCTGCTTGCCAGAAGTTAAATATGGTGGTATATCAGCTATAAATTAAAAAAATCGCAACGACTCAATCTTGAGTGTTGCGATTACATTGGTACCCGAAATGGGACTTGAACCCACACGCCCTAAAGGACACATGGCCCTCAACCATGCCTGTCTACCAATTCCAGCATTCGGGTAAAAAAAAAGTTAAACCGTGGGCTTAACTTTTGTGACCTGGCTGGGGCTCGAACCCAGGACCCTCTCCTTAAAAGGGAGATGCTCTACCAACTGAGCTACCAGGTCTTCCTTTTATGCGGGTGCAAATATACTATCATTATATTTATATTTCAAATGGAAATTAAATTAAATTTGATAAATAATTTAAAACCTTGATACTCTTGCATGCAAGAATCAAATATTCAATATGAAAATAATTTTATTAGGCTATATGGGTAGTGGGAAATCTACTGTAGGACAGCATCTTTCACGTCAATTGGGGTTTCCATTTAGAGATCTTGATTCCGAAATTGAAAATTCAGAATCAATGACAGTTCCTGATATCTTTAAAACCAAAGGGGAAATATATTTCAGAAAAAGAGAAAGCATAGTTCTTACTGAAGTACTTAACACCGATGAAAACTTGGTATTGGCCCTTGGTGGTGGAACTACATGCTACGGCAATGTGATGGAGTTATTAAAAAATCAAACAAATTGTACCAGCATCTATCTAAAAACCTCATTAGACGTATTGACAAAGCGGCTTTTTGTAGAAAAATCTGAACGCCCGCTCATAGCTCATATAACGAAAGAAGATGATTTAAAAGATTTTGTAAGAAAGCATCTTTTTGAGCGCTCTTATTACTACAACCAAGCACATACCAGTATAGATGTTTCAGAATCTTCTGTTGAGAAAACAGTAGAATCTATTGTTGCTACATTATTCTAAGATAGCACGATCTTGTCCTTTTTCGAATATAACCGCCACATTTTCATTTAAAGAAGTGGATAAAGAGATTCCTTTGTAGTCTGCTTTTATAGGATATTTTTTGTGATTCCTATCAACAAGAACGGCCGTTTTAAACTGAGTTAGAGGCACTTCCAGAAAGTGTTTTACACCATAGATAAGGGTTGTTCCAGAATGCAATACGTCATCTACCAAAAGAAGGGATTTATTTTTATACTGCTCTGGAGTTAACGAAGTTTTGATAGGATTGGTGGGTTTCTTTTTATCGATAAGTACCTCACAAAGTGTCACTTTCAATGGAGAAATTTTCTCTACAGCACTCTTCAGTTTTTTCGCAAATAAGAACCCATTTTCTTTAATACCCGCAATAATCACTTCCTCTTCATTCACATTGGCTTCATATATCTGATAAGCAATACGCTTAATTTTGTGTGTAATTTGTCTCTTATCGAGGATAATTGTGTTTGCGTGCATCATGGGTGAAACATTTTTTCAAAGATACATAAATAGGTGTCTTTAGGAAGAAGGACCCTCTGTAAAGTCTTCCAGATCTCTTCGATCCTTTTTGGTGGGTCGACCAACTCCTTTTTTACGATAATACTCCTTGGAGTATTTCAACAACTCAGTATTTTCAAAGGCTTCCTTGGGAGTAGTGTCTTTTCTGTATTGATCCACCAATTTTGGTCCCAATCGACTGCTTGGGGTATCGAGGATTTCAAGCGTATAATTAATTTGATTTTTACGTACCACAAGAGTATCACCCGGATAAACATCCCGTGCGGGCTTAATTACATCTCCATTGACCCGTATGGCGCCCTTTTTGCAGGCTTGTGTTGCCATGGTACGGGTTTTAAAATACCGTAAACACCATAAAAATTTGTCAACTCTCATACAAATACCCTTAATTCTACGTTAATCTATTAAACAAAATTACGGAAAATTGTATCTTGCGACACGAAATAAAAAAATATGAAAAAAGGATATTTACTACTTACAGTTGCCGTCTTATCTATGACAATAATATTCTCATGTAGAAAGGACGATAGTATTGGCCCTGATGCCATCCCTGAAAGGGATAGGGGAGAAGAAGCTACGTTTGCTCAAGGAGAGATAGAAACGTTTCTTGAAACACACTTTTACAATTATGAAGAGTTTCAAAACCCTCCAGCGGGCTTTGACTTCAAGATTAGGTTTGATACAATAGCTGGAGATAATGCAGATAAAACTCCGCTAACATCGCAAGTATCATTTAAAATGGTGCCAGATAGAATAGAAGAAGATGTTATCTACAAGTTGTATTATTTAATGGTAGATGAGGGCGAAGGCGAAGAGGTTACTTTTCCGGATACTGTTACTATGACTTATGAAGGTTCTTATATTGTGGGTGTTGATGCCGATGATTCTGACCCAGACAATGATACTTTTTCATATAACGAAGTTTTTGAAACACAGAATGTATCCCTTAGACTAGATTTAACAGGAACTATTAATGGTTTTCAAGATGGATTGATCGAGTTTAACGGTGCGACAGATGTTATTACCAATCCTGATGGGACTCTTAGCTTTGAAGGCTTTGGTATTGGTGCTGTTTTTATTCCTTCTGGATTAGGCTATTTCATAATGCCTCCACCTAGTGGTGAGATTCCGGTGTATGCACAGCTTATTTTTACCTTTCAAGTATATGATGCAGAAGTAGGTGATCAAGATAACGATGGGATTATTTCTATCTTGGAAGACCTAAATGGCAATGGGATAGAAGAAGACGATGATTCTGACCAGGATGGCGCTTTTAATCTTTTTGATCCGGACGATGATGACGATGGAAGATTAACGCGTGATGAAATTGAAATTGATAACGACGGAAATGTTACATTCCCTGATGTAGATGGTGACGGAACTCCAGATTATTTAGACCCGGATAGTTAATAGATATACTACTCAATAAAACAATAAAAAAGCCCTTGCATTTGCAGGGGCTTTTTTTGATCCGGAAGCAAAAAAAGATTTACTTACGTGCAATCACTTTCAGTGCCGCTTTCACGATTGCATCGGCATTTAATTCATATTTTTCCATCAACTGGGCTGGCGTACCTGATTCTCCAAAGGTATCATTGGTTGACACAAACTCTTGATGTGTTGGAATACTCTTGGCTAAAACTCGAGAAACACTTTCACCGAGGCCTCCATAATAATTATGTTCTTCGGCGGTGACAACACATCTTGTTTTGCTAACGCTTTCAATGATGGTTTTAGTATCAAGTGGCTTTATTGTATGAATATTAATCACCTCGGCGCTTATGTTTTGTTCGTTCAAAACTTCAGCCGCTAATAAAGCTTCCCAGACCAGATGTCCAGTAGCTACAATTGTGACATCGCTTCCTTCCTGAAGTTGAACCGCTTTACCAATTTCAAAGGTTTGGTTGTCTGGCGTGAAATTAGCCACCTTAGGCCTTCCAAAACGTAAATAAACAGGGCCGTTATAGTCTGCGATTGCGAGCGTTGCCGCTTTGGTTTGATTGTAATCGCAGGTATTAATTACGGTCATTCCCGGGAGCATCTTCATAAGACCTATGTCTTCAAGAATTTGATGTGTTGCTCCATCTTCACCCAGTGTAATTCCGGCATGAGATGCGCAAATTTTCACGTTTTTACCACTATAGGCAATACTTTGTCTTATTTGGTCGTATACGCGTCCTGTTGAGAAATTTGCGAAGGTACCTGTAAATGGAATTTTGCCTCCTATAGTCATCCCAGCCGCAATTCCCATCATGTTTGCTTCGGCGATACCTATTTGAAAGAATCGTTCGGGGTGATTGCTCTTAAATTCGTCCATTTTTAACGAACCAGTAAGGTCTGCACAGAGGGCGACAACATTTTCATTGGTTTTTCCTAGTTCGGTAAGACCCGCTCCAAAACCGGAACGTGTATCTTTTTTACCTGTGTCTATATATTTTTTCATTAGTTTTTCAGAATTTAATAATCACCAAGAGTTACAGGGTTTTGAGCTAGCGCTATTTCAAGTTGTTCATCGTTGGGAGCTTTCCCGTGCCACGCGTGAGTATGCATCATAAAATCAACTCCATTACCCATAACAGTGTGCAACAAGACAC
>Ga0316205_10000956_pt1 | contig 41627 bp, 41 predicted proteins | sample 3monthpyrite_MG_FD_204941 | JGI IMG/M metagenome (GOLD analysis project Ga0316205, IMG submission 204941) | Microbial mat bacterial communities from mineral coupon in-situ incubated in ocean water Damariscotta River, Maine, United States -... | ecosystem: Environmental > Aquatic > Marine >...
TCTAGTGGTCTGATCCGTCTGGTTGTTGTCCCTTACCCCACTATAGCGGTCATTTTGTCTATTTCCTCAATACTTATAGCCATTTGCCGGGGGATTTTCGCCAGCGACCAGTTCTCTATTGCCCATTGCCAGAGGCTGTCCCGATCGGCCTCCAATAAAGTCCTGGGAGGTTGCTGACCAAGAAAGCTCAGTGCTCGATAGAGCTGCTCGACAACGTCTTGTGGGGACAAGGCGGGGGCGAGCTTTTGTTTGCTCAGTTTTTCCCCTTGGGCGTCGGTCACTACAGGGTGATGGGCATAGTCGGGACGAGGGTGCCCCAGCATCTGTTGCCCTAGCATCTGTTGCAGGTAAAGCTGGCGAGGGGTGGAGTCTAGCAGGTCACTGCCCCTGACCACCTGGGTGATGCCCTGCAACGCATCATCAATGCCAACGGCCAGCTGATAGGCAAACAGGCCATCGGCGCGTTTCAGGACGAAATCACCAATCTCATTTTCCATGCTGAATTGCTGCGGACCCTGGATCGCATCCCTGAACGCGACATCCACAGGCTCGGTCAACAAGCGCCAGCTGCGTGCCTCACGGCCTTCTCGATTCTTAGATAAGCCCATTCGGCAGGTACCCGGATAGATACCGGGATAAATACCTAAGCTATTGATTTTAGAGATCTCTTTGCGGCTACAGGCACAGGGATAGAGCAGGCCTAGGCCCTTTAAGGTCTCCAGTGCATCCAGATAGTATTCGCTGCGCTGGCTTTGGTAGCTGATTTCAGCATCCCATTCAAACCCGAACTGCTCCAGGGTCCGAATAATCTCATCGCTGGCACCGGCGACTTCTCTAGGCGGATCGATGTCTTCGATACGCAATAGCCATTCCCCTTTCATGGCGCGGGCCTGGCAGTAACTGGCGACCGCAGCGATTAACGAGCCGAAATGCAGGGGGCCAGTGGGGGACGGTGCGAATCGGCCACGATAGATGCTTGTCTGGCTATTGTTTTGTGTCTTACTCACGATAACTACTCAAACCAGTGGGTGAAATTCTCCTGAGGCTCTCTGTCGAGACGGTACTGATTGACCGGTTGGCTTGGGTCAGCATAGCCCAGTGCCATGCCACAGATCAGTAAATATTGCTCATCTATGCCTAGGATATTGCGGACGATTTGCGGATACTCGGCGAGCGAGGCCTGTGGGCAGGTGGCCAGCCCGTGGCCGATAGCCGCCAGCATCACATTCTGAATGAACATGCCCATATCCAGCCAGGAGCCTTTGTTCAGGTCACGGTCAATAAAGAAGAACAGGCCAACGGGGGCCCCAAAAAACTGATAATTGTTCTCCCAGGCTTGCAGCTGGCGAGTCTTGTCTTCTTTGGAAATACCCAGGGCAGAGTAGAGGGCCTTGCCACAGGCAACCCGCCGCTGCTTATAGGGGTCTTTCCATACTGTTGGGTAATAGCTGTAATCCGGGTTTGACTCTACACCCTCTTTACGTGCTGACAGCAAGGCGTCACTGATGTGTTGCTTGGTCTGGCCGGTGGCTACGGCGACGCGCCAGGGTTGGCTGTTAACCCCCGAGGGCGCGCGTGCGGCACTGTTGAGGAGCTGCTCGATGTCGGTTTGGTCCACATTTCGCGAGGTAAATGCTCGGGTAGACTGCCGTGCTTCCATAGCCTCTAAGACGTCCATTCAAAATCCTCTCTGATAATGCATATTTATTAAAGTAGCACACCTAATATGCCGATCTTTCAAGTACCTGCGAGAATCAGCCAAAGCTGAGAAATCGCGCCAATTAAATTAAGGATTAGCATGTCAGAACAAGATAGGGTCGTTATTCATGGTGTGAAAGAGGATGGGAGTAAATTACGCCCCAGTGACTGGATTGAGCGGCTTTCATCCACCCTGGCCAGTTTTGGAAAGGATCAACGCCTTCAGTATTCATCCAGTGTGAAACCCTGCATGATAGATGGTAAGAAATGTCTGGTTGTGGCGCGCTGTCTGGAAGAGAGTAATCCGGAGGCTTATCAATATGTCATGTCTTTTGCGCAGAGCAACCATCTGCAGATTCAGTTAGATCGTCGCGAGGGGGAACGTGCCTTGCCATGCCCCGTCGCAACAGGTTGAATAATTATAAAAAAATGTTTTAAAACAATAGAATAGAGTCGATACTTAAATTAATTTCTTTGACGCTCTCTAATCTCATCCAGGCTCTTACAATCAATACAGAGTGTCGCGGTTGGGCGAGCCTCTAAACGTTTGACGCCGATCTCGATGCCACATTCTTCGCAGTAACCATATTCATGATTTTCCAGCATCTCCAAAGACTCATCGATCTTTTTGATCAATTTGCGCTCACGGTCACGAGTACGTAATTCCATCGTAAATTCGGATTCCTGGGTGGCGCGGTCATTGGGATCAGGGAAGTTGGCGGCTTCATCTTTCATGTGGTTAACCGTGCGGTCGACTTCTTCCATCAGTTCCTGTTTCCAGTTGAGGAGCAGCTCACGGAAGTGCTGGGACTGATCATCATTCATGTAGTCCTCGCCGTGTTTCTCCTCATAAGGGATGAAATCACTGAAATCGCTACTGTTTTTGCCTGATCTAGCTTTTGCGGCAGGCTTCTTTTTAGCAGTCTTTTTAGTAGGGGCTTTTTTTGCTGCTGTCTTCTTCTTTGCCGCCTTCTTTTTGGCGACAGGTTTCTTCGCGACTTTCTTCTTAGCGACCTTTTTCTTCGCTACTTTCTTCTTCGCGACCTTCTTCTTCGCAGCTTTCTTAGTTGCGGCCTTCTTTTTTGAAGCCTTTTTCTTAGCGGCCATTCAGCGCTCCTGCTTGTCTTGTGTTCGTGTTCGGGGCTGACCCCGGAATTTGGAAAGCCAGCTATCTTAATGCAATCTTTGTAAAAATCTAGCCTTTTTTACCACAATCTGACCAAAAATAGCCCATCCTGGTGATTGATTAGCCTGCCATCAACAGGACAATTGAGGCTGTTTGCAAACATTCACCCTTTGTCCAGATAACAGGAGAATGGTTCAGTGCAGTTGATAATCTCCATGACCTGGGTCGCTGCTTTGGGCACAATAGTATGCTTTGGCAGATGGTCTGCATATTAGGATTTTTTTATTTAATTTGTTGTAAAGAGGGTGGGTTGTGAAATTAGAAGCGTTACTTTTTGATGTTGATGGGACTTTGGCGGATACGGAGCGTGATGGTCACCGCGTGGCATTTAACCAGGCGTTTGCCGAAGCTGGCCTGGACTGGGAATGGTCGGTCGATCTATATGAACAACTACTGGCAGTGACCGGCGGCAAAGAACGGATCCTTCATTATCTGGATAACTACAACACGGAATTTAATCGTCCTCAACAGTTAAAAGAATTTATTGCGGATTTACATAAATCTAAAACCCGACACTACACCGATTTACTCAATACTGGTGCTATTCCACTTCGCCCCGGTGTATTGCGATTACTAAAAGAAGCCAGGCAAGCTGGTTTGCGCCTGGCTATCGCCACTACCACGACACCGGCTAATGTGAGTGGGCTGTTAAAAAATACATTGGGTGAAGAAGGTGAGAGTTGGTTCGAAGTTATTGCCGCAGGGGACATCGTGCCTGCGAAAAAACCGGCACCGGATATTTATACCTATGCAATGGAACAAATGAATTTACCCGCCGAGGCATGTATTGCCTTTGAGGATTCTGAAAATGGTATTCTTGCTTCGCATGGCGCAAATCTAAAAACGATTATTACGGTTAATGGTTATACTGTGGGGCATGATTTCTCTGGTGCGGTGATCGTGTTGGATAGTTTCGGTGAACCGGATCAGCCATTCAAAGTGATTGCGGGTGATGCGTTTAACAAGACCTACCTTGATATAGAACTTGTAAAACAACTACAAGAAAAAAAGTAAAAACCATGTCCTTCCATTCAAAGCGCTCGTCACAAATTCAACCGTTTCATGTGATGCGCTTGTTAGCCCGTGCCCGGGAGCTGGAGGCGCAAGGCCGTGATATTGTGCACATGGAAGTCGGTGAGCCGGACTTTGAAACACCGCAACCGATTATTGATGCAGCGCAAGCCGTGATTGCGACAGGTAAAATGTTTTATACACCTGCAACCGGTTTACCTGCGCTCAAACAAAAACTCTCAGCACACTATCAACAAGCCTATCAGGTAGACATTGACCCCAAACGGATCGTGATTACACCAGGGTCATCGGGTGCGTTGTTATTATCACTGGCTTGTGTGGTTGAGCCAGGCAAAAATGTTTTGATGGCCGACCCCGGTTATCCATGTAACCGTAACTTCAGTTATTTCTTAAGTGGCGAGGTGCGTGCGATAAATGTTGATGAGACCACTAACTACCAATTAACCGCGGACTTGATTGAACAACATTGGGATGAGAATACGGTTGGCGTTATTATTGCCTCGCCATCAAACCCAACGGGCACCTTAGTTTCTATCGAGCAACTCAAAGCGATGGTAAAGCTTGTGGATAGTAAGGATGGCGTGATCTTTATGGACGAGATCTATCATGGTCTCGTTTATGCCGAACAAAATGCCTACTCAATCCTGAACTTTACCGACAATGCATTTGTGATAAACAGCTTTTCAAAATTTTACGGCATGACCGGCTGGCGAGTAGGCTGGTGTGTGGTGCCAGAAGACTACCTGACCTATGTTGATAACTTTGCACAAAACATATTCCTCGCCGCACCGACACCCGCACAACATGCCGCGCTAGCCGCATTTGAACCACAGACGCAAAGCATCCTCCAACAACGGCGTCAGGCGTTTAAACAACGACGTGATTTTCTGTTACCGGCTTTACGAGAACTAGGTTTTCAAATTAAATCAGAACCCCAGGGCGCTTTTTATATATATGCCGACTGCAGCGACTTAACCGACGACAGCGAACAACTGTGTGAACAACTCCTTGAACAGGTCGGCGTCGCGATTACGCCCGGCATGGACTTTGGCGATAACAGATATAAGCAACATGTTAGATTTGCTTATACAACATCGATTGAACGGTTGAAGATTGGGGTTGAAAGGATTGCTGGTTTTTTATAATTGTATTTCTTTTTCGCTTCGCTGAAGTTTGTGTTTTTTCGCTCTCACCGAGAGCGACTTACTTTCTTGTCGCAACAAGAAAGTAAGCAAAGAAATGCTCCCCCGTTGCGGGTGTAATCAGTGAGTTTTCCTATTTTTTGCCCTGTCCGGTTTTGATTCGCATCCTTGCTCAGCAAAACCGGGCTCGCCTTCCCTGGCTCGCTCTTTTTTTAGTTTCCCAAAAAACATTAAAACTCACACACCCGCACATGGGGGCTTTCTGCTCACAACAACAGTAGAGATAAATTCCTGGTAATCCGTACTGTGCCTGCTCAGTGACAATCCCCTTGCGCAGCCATGAGAGACGTTTGGCTAAGCGCAAGTGAAACCCGAATGGGGCGAGGCAGGACGCCGAGCCTTTGTGATGAGCCAGGGAGGGCGAATCACAAAGTTTCGCTGAGTAAGCCAATAAGACTCGAATGTTTGGCGAGCGCAGGGGAAGAGCTTCTTTGCCTACTTTCTTGTCGATACAAGAAAGTAGGTCGCAGCAGTGATGCGAAAAACACATAATGACAAGCAAAGAAAAGTATCTCGCTTCAGCGAAGCGAAATAGGAATAAAAAATATGTAGGTCATCGCAGTGGGACGAAAAAGAAATTAAAAAACTACTTAGCCTCTAACATCGGAAATTGTTCAACTCTCATTGCCGTTGCACCTGCAACGGCAACAGGCATGACTATAAAATTAAAAAACGGCATCATGGTACCGAGTGTCACGGCGCTGCCAAAGCCTAATGACATCATGCGCTTTTTGGAGACTTCTTTTCTGATGTCACTAAAGGTGAGTCCATAGTTGCCCATGGGATAGTCTGAATATTCAATGCTAAACATCCAGGAGCCAAAGATGAACCAGATCACGGCGATCAGTGGTGGAAAAATAAATAACAATACTAGTGAAATAATGGCGAGCGGGATGGCCCACATAAGGAAGTAGAGCCATTTTTTTAATTCGCCTAACATAATGGCACCAAACTCGGCCATGAGATTGCGTTCGCTACCTGGTGGTATTTTTCCGGTGAGGTGTTCTTCAACTTTGGCGGCAAGAAAACCATTGAAGGGGGCGCCGACAATATTTGCCAGGAAGGTAAAGGTGTAAAACATAATGAGTAATGCAAGCAGGTAATACATTACCTCCAGCACGACTTTGACCCAGGCAAGCCATTCGGGTAGATCGTCAGGGATATATGCTTTAATTAGATCCTGTACATAACCACCCAGGGCCATAATCAGTACGGCGAAGATGACGATATTGATTAGTAATGGGATTGCAACGTAGCGTTTAACACCGGGTTTAGTAATCAGTGATAGACCTTGAATAAAATATTTAAATCCACTCGTCGTTGTTGCCATTCCTTTATCTCCCAACCAATTTTTTAGTAAATGCTATTTTGATAAGCTTTGCATAGCAAGTAAGGCGCTGCCATAGGCGGCTTCAGTATACTCGCTTTGTTGGATTTCTGTGTTGCAATATCGTTTCCGAATTTGTGTCCAGGTTTTGTTTTTGGCTCCACCTCCGACGGTGCGGATCGAGGTTGGGTAGGGGGCGCCGAGCTCGGCGAGTCGTTGATAAGCCTGGTGTTCGATAGATGCGATTCCTTCAAGCAGGCCCTGGAAAAACGTTACATCATCCTCGGGGCGTGGACTTAGCCGGGGTATGAAGTCTGGATCGTTTATCGGAAACCGTTCACCGGTGTGAAGCAGTGGATAGTAGTCGAGACCTGTGTCCTGTGTTGGATCGATAGCCTCGCTCATTGCCGCCATTTCTTCATCACTGAAGTAATGCCGAAGGACCGCGCCACCCGAATTCGAGCCGCCACCGACTAACCATAGCTTTTTGGATAAAGGGCCAAAAGGCTGGCTATAGATGCCATAGCGTTCATCAAACACGGGTGTCTCACTGATTACCTTCACGACCAGGGTAGAACCCAATGAGGTGACGGCCTCCCCAGGTTGCTGAATGCCAGTTGCCAGTATGGCGGCGTGGGAGTCAGTGGTGCCTGCAGCAAGTTGGCAGTGTTTAGCAAAACCATATTTGTCGATGATCGCTGCCGAGACGGGGGCGATGACTTCACCGGGGGTGTGTACCGTGGGTAACCGTCGTTTAATCTCTGGTAATGCCTGCATCCAGTCGGGCCACTTGTTTTCAAACGGGTTATACCCCGTCTTCAGGCAGTTATTGACATCACTATGCCCGGGTTGTCCGGTTAGCAGGAAGCTAAGCCAATCTGCCTGGTGCATCGCAAAGCGAGCGTCGTGTGTTTCATGTTCGTGTAACCACATCAGCTTGGGCAAGCCAGCGGCGAGGGATTGAACGATGCTATTTACGGGAGTGTTGTCGGCGGCGAGGGCCTGCAGTTGAGTGACTTGCGCTTGCGAGCGTGCGTCGTTGTACATCAAGGCTGCGCTGGTAGGCTGACCCTGTTCATCCGTAAACAAAACAGTGCCCGATGTGCCATCAATGGCAATCCGTTCGATATTTTGGAAATTGACCTGTTGTGATAAGGCCGTCAGGACTTCGTCCAGTACTTCTGCCCAAACCTGTGGCGCCTGCGAAATTTGCTTCCCGGCGATGTCTGAAGGCGGCAACGGGCGTGATAACTCGGCAACGACATTGGCTTGTTTGTCGATACAACAGGCGCGAATACCCGAGGTGCCGGCATCGATGCCCAAAAAGAGGGGATGTTGAGTTTCGTTTTGGTTTAAGACCTTGCTCAAGGCAAATTGACAGGTGTCGGCGGTTGCCAGTCAGGGTTTCTGTGCTCACAGACAACCTTGGTGTAAATACCGCCTCGCACATTAAAGTCCGCGATCAATCTCATGAATCGAGGCTGGATAGCTGCCACCAGGTCGTCGAGGATACGGTTGGTCACGGCTTCGTGAAAGGCACCTTCATCTCTAAATGACCAGACGTATAGTTTCAATGACTTAAGTTCAACACACAGCTTGTCGGCAACATACTCGATTGTGAGCTCAGCAAAATCGGGTTGGCCGGTTTTTGGGCACAGGCAGGTGAATTCCGGTACATCAATGCGGATCGTGTAGTCCCGTTCCGGCATTGGATTGTCGAAGGTCTCGAGCTCTTTACTTGGTTTGGTGGATGTATGTTCAGGCATGGGCGGGAAGATAACGGAATTGATGGTCCAAGTACAAGTCATAATCGGGACACAAGTCTTAAAAATTTTACAAACTTGCGTAATGTCAATCTTGTATGATCGGCTAGCGATCGAGTACATTAGTCGTCCATGCGATTACGTAAACTCAAGCTAGCCGGCTTCAAATCCTTCGTTGACCCAACCACGGTTCACTTTCCCAGTGATCGGATCGGTGTTGTGGGGCCCAATGGTTGTGGCAAATCCAATGTTATTGACGCCGTGCGCTGGGTGATGGGTGAATCCTCCGCCAAGCAACTGCGTGGTGACTCCATGTCTGATGTGGTCTTCAATGGTTCAAATACCCGTAAGCCGGTTGGTCAGGCCTCCGTCGAGCTTGTGTTTGAAAATAAAGAAGGGCGCCTGGGCGGTCAGTGGGCGAATTACAACGAGATATCAGTTAAACGCACAGTCAGTCGAGATGGCTCATCCAGTTACCACCTGAATGGCGCAAAATGCAGACGTCGTGATATCACTGATATCTTTCTGGGCACCGGACTGGGCCCCAGAAGTTATGCGATCATCGAGCAGGGCACGATCTCTCGCATCATCGAAGCCAAACCGGAAGACTTACGAGTATTCCTGGAAGAGGCTGCCGGCATTTCTAAATATAAAGAGCGTCGTCGTGAAACAGAAAACCGTATTCGCCATACCCGTGACAATCTTGATCGTCTTAATGACCTGCGCGAAGAACTCGACAAGCAGCTAAACCACCTACAACGTCAGGCCAAGGCGGCAGAAAAATATAAAATTCTGAAAGAAGAAGAGCGCATCTTAAGCGGCCAGTTACAGGCACTACGTTGGCAGGGACAAAACGAAAAAGCACAGGGTATTGAATCGAAGATCCGCGACAAGGAAACCGAACTGGAAGCCTCTCGGGCAAAGCAACGTAATATTGAAGCGGATATCGAAAAGCAACGCGAGGGATTAGCGGAAGCAAACGAACTCTTTAATAAAGTACAGAGTCGATTCTATAGTGTTGGTTCGGATATCGCGCGACTGGAACAGTCTATTCAGCACACTCGCGAGCGTAAGCAACAACAGCAAAATGATCTTTCACAATTAGAAAAAGATCTAACTGAAGCAAAATCACATCTCAGCACGGATCAACAACGCATCACTGATCTACAACAAGAGCTTGAAAATATCGGGCCAGCCCTGGAACAGGCCGAATCTGCTGAGCAAGCTGCGGTGGATGCATTGAACCAGTCAGAACAGGCCATGCAAACCTGGCAACAGCAGTGGGAGCAGTTTACTCATCAGGCAGCCGAGCCTGCACGTGTGGTTGAAGTAGAGACGGCGCGGATTCAACAGCTTGATATGCAAAAGGCACATTTGTCTGAGCGCAAACAAAAACTTAACGACGAACTTGAAAAACATCGCGATCCAGAGCTCGAAAAAGAACTATCAGAGCTAAATGTTGACCTGGATAGTAAAAAGAAAACGTTGGACGAGAAACAAACTGACTTAGCCTCAACCCAGGAAGAAATTACAAAGCTGCGTGATTCATTAAGCGAAATTAATATTCGGTATGATGATGAGCAGGAAAGTCTACAGGCGCTTCGATCAAAGCATGTCTCCCAGGTTGCGCTGCAGAAAGCTGCGCTGGGCAAGGAACATGAAGGCGTTAAGGACTGGTTGCAGAGCGAAGGTCTGGAACAGGCCAAGCGACTGGCAGAAGTGCTGGAAGTCGAGCCCGGCTGGGAAGTCGCTGTTGAGTGTGTATTAGGTATGCACCTTGAGGCGGTTTGTGTTGATAGTCTCGATTCTTTGTTTAATAAAGTAAAAGCATTTGGTGAAGGTCAGTTAACCCTGATTGAAACTGCTCAGTCACATGAGCAAACAGCGCATAACAAAGCGCAGTCACTCAGCAGTAAAATTCTTTCTGGCGGCCCATCTTTACCTCAGGTGGATGGTGTCTATGCGGTCGAAACTTTAAATGATGCGCTTGCCTTGCGGCCGCGACTGATGCGAACAGAGTCGGTGGTCACTAAAGATGGCTTATGGCTTGGTATTGGTTGGTTGCGCGTGATTAAACAAGAAGAATCACATAAGGGTATTTTGCAGCGCGAACAGGAATTGAAACAACTTGAGAGTAATATCGATAGCCTGGAAAAAGAATTTGGTGAACTTCAGTTAGAGCGTAATCAAGTCCAGGACAAACTCAAGCAGTATGAGCAGCAACGCGATGTCCTGCAGCAGGCCTTGCAGCAGATTAATAATGCATTTAATGAGGTGAATGCCAAAGTTAGTGCCTTGAATTCTCATTATGAACAAGCCCTGGCGCGGATTAAAAATATTGAACACGATCTTTCTGAGCTCAGCACACAAATAGAAAGTGCTGAACATGCTGTTAGCCAATCAAAGCAGAAAATTAGTCAGGCTGAGAGTCTGATTAGCGGTCACGAAAAACAGCGTGAACAATTAATAGAACAACGCGATACTTTACAGGCCGCGTTACAAGAGTCGCGTAACAAAGCTGAATCATCACGGGCTAGTGCCCAGGAAGTTCGATTACGCGCTGAAGCGATCCGCGCTGAATTGAATTCTATCCAAAAAGCGTTAGAGAGAACCGATAGCCAACAGAACCAACTGACTTCACGCCGTGAAGAATTACATGGTGCAGTCGAGGCTGCAGAAGAGCCGTTGAAGAAGATGTCAGCGGAGTTGGAAGAGTTTTTGGATGCGCGCGTTAAGATAGAAGCTGAATTAAGTTCATCACGGGATAATGTTCAGACGATTGAGAACAAACACCGTGAACTGGATGATGCTCGTCTTAAGGCTGAAGAAGATGTTCAACAAGTTCGAACTAAATTAGAAGAAACAAGAATCGGTTGGCAAGAGATCAAGGTTCGACGCCAGACTATACAGGAATCGGTGCAGGCCGCAGGTTTTGAAGTTGAGACCCTGTTAAAAGAATTACCTGAAGAGGCGGAAGAAAGTGCCTGGCAGGAATCTTTGCAATCGGTTGAACGCAAGATACAACGTTTAGGTGCAATTAACCTGGCCGCGATTGATGAATTTGAGCAGCAGTCAGAGCGTAAAATTTATCTGGATGCACAGAATGAAGATCTGGTTAGTGCACTAAAGACATTGGAAGATGCGATTGAAAAAATTGATCTGGAAACCAAGACCCGTTTCCAGGAGACCTTTGAAAAAGTAAATAATGGCTTCAAAGAGCTATTCCCAAGATTGTTTGGTGGCGGTAAAGCCTATTTGGAAATGACCAGTGAAAATATCCTGGATACAGGTATCACGGTTATGGCACGCCCACCTGGAAAACGGAATAGCACCATCCATCTGCTTTCAGGTGGTGAGAAGGCCTTAACCGCAGTCGCCTTGGTATTCTCTATCTTTGAGTTAAATCCAGCGCCATTCTGCATGCTTGATGAGGTGGACGCGCCATTGGATGATGCCAATGTTGGCCGCTATTGCGATATGCTCAAGCATATGTCGGATCGAATTCAGTTTATATTTATTACGCACAACAAGATCACAATGGAGATTGCCGATCATCTTACCGGTGTAACTATGCACGAACCGGGTGTATCAAGATTGGTTGCAGTCGATGTAGATGAGGCAGTTAAACTGGCAGCCGTATAACAATAACCGGTAGCAACACACTTAATATTAAGAGCCGCTGCAATGGACACGCTACGTGTATCACTACTGATCGTCGGGATTCTTATAATAGTTGGAATCTATTTTATAGGTCGCCGTCAACTCGATGCTGAAGATCGTCGGATTAAATTAAACTCCGGTATCCCCTGGTCAAAACTATTCAATAAATTAACTGCCGCCTTTTCAAAAGTCACCTGGCCAAAAATATCAATCCCCCGATTCTCTTTATCCCGATTCAGCTTGCCCAAGTTCAGCTTGCCAGGCAGAGAACACCCCTTTTCTGATGAAACTGCGCCAACAGTTAACGAAAAATTGAGCGATGATGATCTTGATGGGATCGAGTCAATCGTTGCTGATAGAAAAGAAATTGTTTCGAATGCTGATGATGTGACTCTCATCGTTGAATTAACCAGTGATCAGATTGCCCCAGGAGGAGAGCAGCTTTTTATCCCGGTTACTATTGTTGGACGGCATGGTCGTCGTTTTACCGGTGAGAAGATTGTTTTTGCTATGACTGAGAGTGAATTTATTCGCGATGACACTGGGATTTACTATCATGAAGTAGCCGATGCTCAGGGCTTTAAACAGAAGTGTCTCGGGCTTGCCAATATTGTTGAACCAGGCACCTTTGAAGAAGATCACCTGATGGGGACCTTTGATACACCAGGATTGGTTTTATATTTACATTTACCTGCTCCTATTGAGGCACGTGAAGCCTTTTCAATTCTGATTGAAAAAGGACGAAAGTTGGCTGAGGTACTTGAAGGTGATCTTTGTGATGAAACCCGAAGTGTCTTAACCAATCAGACAATAGGTCATTTAAAAGAAAAGGTAGAGGCTTACCGTTTTAAACAGAAAATGACTCAACTCAAGCACCATCGAAAGTGATTGCAGATGGCCGCAGCAGACAAAGAACGCGTACTCAAACTTCGCGAAGAAATAAATTATCATAACTATCGATATTACGTACTCGATGACCCAGAGATACCGGATAGTGAATACGATCGTTTGCTGCGCGAGCTACAAGCCTTAGAAGAAAAACATCCTGAACTCATTACAAATGACTCACCTACACAACGGGTGGGTGCGCAGCCCTTAGCCTCTTTTTCAGAGATTAAACATCTACAACCAATGTTGTCGTTAAACAATGCTTTTTCGGAACAGGAAGTTTTGGATTTTGTCCGACGCGCAAAAGAAAAATTGCAGTACGATCAAGTAAGCCAGGAAATTGTTTATGCCGCTGAACCAAAACTCGATGGTCTGGCAATTAGTCTGTTATATGAAAAGGGACAACTTGTTCGTGGCGCAACAAGGGGTGATGGTATTACGGGCGAAGATGTTACACAAAATGTACGTACAATTGATGCCATACCGTTAAAACTGATGGGTAAACAGTTTCCTTCTCGGCTTGAGGTTCGCGGTGAAGTCGTAATGACCAAGTCGGGGTTTAATAAATTAAACGAGATCCAGCGAGATAAAGGCGAGAAAGTTTTTGCTAACCCACGCAATGCTGCGGCAGGTAGTTTGCGTCAACTCGATCCAAAAGTAACCGCAACAAGGCCACTTATGTTTTATAGCTATGCCGTGGGGCTCGTAGAAGGAGGTTCGATTCCTGATACACAGACAGCTGTACTGGCCCGATTGAAAGACTGGGGCCTCCCTGTAAATTCAGAAATCAAACAAGTACAGGGCGCATCAGGTTGTCTGGAATATTATAATGAAATCGGCGCAAGACGCGATCAGCTCGATTACGATATCGATGGCGTTGTTTATAAAGTTGATAAGCTGGAGGAACAGGAAAAGCTTGGTTTTGTTTCCAGGGCCCCACGTTGGGCGATTGCACACAAGTTTGCTGCTCAGGAGGAAATGACCAGACTACTAGCGATTGATATACAGGTCGGCCGTACCGGCGCGTTGACTCCGGTTGCCCGTTTGGAACCTGTGTTTGTGGGTGGTGTGACAGTAACGAATGCAACATTACATAACCAGGACGAAATAGAGCGAAAGGATATACGGGTAGGTGACACCGTCATTGTCAGGCGTGCGGGTGATGTGATCCCTGAAGTGGTTTCATCGATCAAATCAAAACGTAAAAAAGGGGCACGGAAATTTAAGCTACCAAAGCAATGTCCGGTTTGTGGTTCTGAAGTCATTCGGCTTGAGAACGAAGCTGTGTCGCGCTGTACCGGCGGCTTGTTTTGTGATGCTCAGCGGAAAGAATCGATAAAGCATTTTGCCTCACGTAAAGCAATGGACATCGAAGGCCTGGGAGATAAGCTAGTCGAGCAGCTAGTCGATGCTGATATGGTGCATGATTTGTCAGATATTTTTAATCTTGAGCTCGATAAACTTGCCGGATTAGAAAGAATGGCAGAAAAATCTGCGAAAAATTTACTTGCTGCGCTTGAGAAAAGCAAAAGTACGATGCTCGATCGTTTTATTTTTTCGTTAGGTATTCGCCAGGTGGGAGAAACAACGGCGAAGACGCTTGCGCAGCATTTCGGAAGCCTTCCTGCCGTAATGAGTGCAACTGAAGAAGCGCTAATTGACGTACCTGATGTTGGTCCTGTCGTTGCGGAAAGCATTGTTCACTTTTTTAACGAACCACATAACACCGCTGTTATTAAAAAACTTCAGGCCGCTGGTGTCCACTGGGATGATGTTGAAGTCGATAAGAGCAAGCCGCAACCACTTGCCGATCAGATATTTGTGGTAACAGGCACTTTGTCAACAATGAGCCGCGATGAAGCGAAACAGGCATTGCAGGCATTGGGCGCAAAAGTCACTGGCAGTGTTTCCAAAAAGACAGACTATGTTGTCCTTGGCGAGAATCCAGGTTCAAAGGCGGCAAAGGCTGAAGCACTGGGTATCACAATATTGGATGAATCAGCCTTTCATGCTCTGCTAGAGAAAAATGCCTCATAGTACAGACTGTCTAACTACCAGCACTTTATACCTTTAGGGCCAGACGCACCTTTTTGATTGCGCGAGTTGATGAATAGGGTCATACAGTCCGTGTCGTTGGCCTGTCCATTGATCGGGATTGCTCCAACTTCATATGCACAAGTAGGACAGAACACGCCTGGTGCGTTAATGACTATCTGATACGATGCTGTGGCTGAACCAGCCGGAATTTCTTCTCCCGACTTTTCGATCTCAACAGGATTTGCATTGAAACCAAGATTAGTTAAATTGCTAGTGTAGGCTTTGTTGTTCAGGTAATAACTCTCAACCAGGGCGCGAACCCGTTCCAGCGTTGTTTTGGCTGAAGCTCTCGTTGTCTTGCGTGTATAATTTTCATAAGCAGGTATTGCTAGTCCGACTAAAATTGCCATGATCGCAATTACGGTGATTACCTCAATGAGAGTGAGACCGGCTTGCTTTGTTAAGTTCCTTTTCATTTTTAACCTCGTTAAGTTAGTCACCTTCGACATACCAGAATGTTTTGTATCCGGCATTTGTATCGATTGGAGTAGTATAGTTGTCGCCTGGTGTAATAGCATGAAGGCCACCGTTTTTACGGATCGCAATAACGTCAGCGGGAATACCGGCGCCAGCATCGCTATACCGATCTTCAGCTTGTAGTATTAAGACATCACCTGTAGGTGTGCTTACTGAGTTACTCAGGTTGTTATTAAGCACGGCTGTCGCATCTTGCAGATTCAAAGTATAAGTTAGACCACTGCCTTCATCGGGGCCGCAAGCACCACTACCAGAACCTGTAGGAGGCTTGTATGAGGTAAAGAAAATATAGCCGTTGAGTGTTATTGGTCGTGACAGGGCTTTTTCACCCACGGCCTGCTCGAGTTTTATTTTCCAGCCATAAGCTTCAAGTTTTGTTGTTTGGGTACCGGAACAAGTCAAACCAAATTCCTGCATGCAGTTGTCGGACAAATCAGCAACAGTGTCATGATCGTAAATGCTGCTGAGTACAGCGCCAGATGCTGTTTGTCGATCCTTAAACATATAAAACCAGTTATCTGGAACGTTAGCACCGACACTGGTATCGAGTGGATTGGCACGATCACCAGAGCCGACGATCACCGCATCAAATGCTCCGACTGCATCTCGCGACTGAACGACGTCGATTGCATGGAAGAAACGACGATCATTATTTTTGCTGCTATTGTAGTGACGACCAATCTGTGCAAATTGTTGTAACTTCCAGTCGTTTCTATCTATTGTGTTTATATCGCCGCGCCATATATTCCCGCCGGTATCACCTACATAGAATCGATCTACAGCGCCGTTGCCATTGGTATCGACTGCCGTTATATCTGAGGGAATGCTGTCATCCAGGTTTGGATGGGTAAACTCAGTTGCACTGGCAGACAGGGCCCCTTTAGTCGCCTTCCATATCAATGAGCCATCCTCGGCATCGATGATAAAGATCGCATTACCACGACTGTCATCAGATCCAGAAGTGTTTGAGCGTGCATCCTTGTTCGTATCATAACCGCCGCCAAAGATTAGGGCAGGTTTTAATGTATTGCCATCGTAGTTAACTCTGACAACTTGTGGTTTGGAAAAGGTTAACCCAAGTTCACTAAAGTCAGCATCATTATCAGATATAGACCATAAAATCTTTGGTTGTTCCGGATCGCTGATATCCATCGCGTAGTAATAACGCCCACCTCGACGCATTCCAAAGAAGAGATAAACTTTGTCACTGTCGGAAGCGATCAAATTACCATCACCATTTGCGTCATAGGTATAAATAGTCGGAGCTCCATCTACACCATAGGGATGAAGTGGTGAGCCCGCGGTATTGGTCATTAGCCTGTTAAGCAAGCGTAGTCCGTAACGCGGGATAAATGCCCAGGCCTCTTTCCCACTCTCTACCCCGGCATTGTCGGTATTGTTGAACATATGTACGAAGCCATCATTACCCGTCATGATAATGCGTACATCTGGGTTAGTGGCGGTGTAACCAGCACCAGTGATGCCATAGTTAATTGTTAATGGACGAGAATGGATCGGATCGGACAATAACCACGGGCGAGTATCAGTTGTGCTGCCATCGATATCTTGATCCATTACATCAATGCCCCGTGCCCATTTAAGCATATCTAATGCAATGGTCTTTTCTGCAGCAGTCGCCGCTGCATACGTCGCATTGACAGACCAGGTTGTATTATTAAGTATTGCGCCAGAGGAGGTAACACCTGCGGCATTCATCAACGGCCACAGATCGCTCGCATTTGTTGTGGTGGCATTCAGATCCATAAAGTTAGTTGGAATACCATTGGTATAAGTTGCTGGCTCAGTGTAAACCAGACGCGCGTTGAGATCGGAATTACTATTGCCGACACTGCCAGTAAGAAACCCAGTAATTTTCTGACCAGCACCACCCCGATTAACACTTCGTCCATCTGCTCCAGAGATTTCACCTTTAGTCGTATCAAACGCGATTACGTCTGCACCAGAAGGATCAGTCCAATAGGTCAATGCATCAAAATTTATTCGACCATCAGCGGCAAACGCGGGTGCACCTGTCGCATCGCCAATGAATAAATCACCTGAAACATCAGTCTGTAATTTCAATTTTTTAAGGTTACCAATCCAGCTAGGAAAACCATTTTCTTCAGCCTCGAATAAAGCCATGTAGACATCGTCAAGAAACTCGGCACGGTTGAAAACGTTCACAGGTACAGATGCAGATACAAAAGTAGTACTAACACTAAGGATCTGATTGAAAATATTCGTAATGGTGTCTGCCATTTCCTGAGGATCTGTACCTAATTCGATTGCATTACCTGTTCCGCCGGCACTCGCGTATCCATTCGTTGTGTTATTGGGAGAATCAACTAGAAAGTATGAAATAACGTTTTGCTTGCCATCGATATCAATATTCGATTTGCTGCCTGCTGCATCAGTAGTCATCGCTATGCTGCCATCAGCAATATCATTGTTGAACATCCAGTTTATAACAGTATCGAAGTTATTAGATGCACCGCTTAATACAATGCTGTTCATGCCACCATTGGCTTTTGTGTCAGTTATTGCATTGTCAGAATCATCTTCCTGCTGTGATACCTGGAACATGATGTTAATAACAAAAATCTTTGAACAGACCATGCTCGATGAAAGGGGCGTAATATAGTTTGTTCCAAGACTTTCTATCGAGGTATCCCATGAAAGCGCTGAGTAATCTGGCGTTTCAGGGCCACCGGTGCCATCCAGGTTATCGCCACTGGTAGTATTATCGTAATCCTTCCAACCGAGATGGCCGTTATAGATTCCCTGACCAGTTAGATATCGAAACAATTCGAAATAGAGTTCCTTGCCCTGGAATTTGTGACTGGCTGAGCCTTGCGGCGGTGGAATTGAGGACAACATAGTATGGAAGGCAGCTTTATTACCATTCGTGTCTGCTGCATCAATAGATTTAAAACCTTGCATCACATAGGCACCGTTACTGCAGCCGGTCTTAGTGGGGCCTGCGCTAGGGTTGCCGTTACAATTGTCATCATGATTGATCATAAAACCAACCTTGATACCGTCCAGGGGCGCCATTGCCTGACGTAAAACAGCCCTGAGTAGTTCAAAGTAGGTGATCGTGTTATCTGCCTTGTCTGCCGCAGTAAGATAAGTACCGACGAAAGTAGCATCGTAGCCACAGTTAGTAACCAGCTGAGCGTCGTTATTGCCGCTGCATTGTGTACTCGACAGGTTAGGGCGCCAGTCGAGAACGAACATTACAAGTGGTTCATCTGCTGCGACCCCGCCACCGGTTACATATATGTCGGTATCATCTGCATAAACACTGGTGCTGGCTAGACCTAATACCAGACCAAAGATTATGGATGTATTAACGAACAGGCTATACTTTAACTGTTGAAACAACTTCATACGACCACCCTTATTGACCCGTTGGGATTATCATTACGTATCCCTGTACAACTTCCGACTTACCACGATTATTTGCTGTTTCGTCATATTCCCCGGTAATACTAAAATAAGCACCATTGGTTTGGGTTAAACTGTTACCGTTAACCAGTCTTGGTGATTGTCCGATCTTGAGTAATTCAACCTTTGCCTGAATGCCTACGCCAGCAAACATGGCTTCAGTCAGGTTTATTGAACTTGCATCACAACCAGCTCCAGCATTGAGACAATTTGTGTATCCATTGTTTGCGCCGACGACAAAATTAGTTGATGTTTCGATGACTGCGTCGACTACCGATTGCGCATATTCATATGCTTCTACGGTTGCTTCGTCATTTCCAGAGATTTGTAGTTGTACGCTGGTCGACTGAATGCCTGATAAGGCCACAAGTGTGAGCGCAACTAGTAAAACTAACGCAGTAATTAGTGCAGTACCAGATGATTTCTTTATGACGGTTCTATTTAGCATAATTAAAACTCGTTAAATACAGCTGTGTTTTTTGGGTTACGTAATACAACAGTAGTGCTGAAGACACGTCGATAAAAGTTGTCATTCACGACTATCTGTCTATCGCCAAGGTTATATGTCTTATTGTTTGCAAATACAGGATCTTCACGTTTTGCTCTTGCTAGTACAAAGATCTTTGCTGACACTGCCTGGTTGCTCACTTCATTATTTGTTGGATTCGATACATATTTGTTTGCGACACCATCTTTAGGCATGTCTGTATCTAATCCATATTGAACGTGGAAATGTTCAACACCTTCAGCAAGGCAGACCTCGCTCATAGTGGGCTGTGGAGCACCACCAGCAGAGGTGGTTAAGAATTTTTTGCAAAGCGAAGGAATACCGTCGCCGGGTGTATTGGAGTAAGATCGGATGTAATAAATGTTGGCCATATAACGCCAATCTTCAAAGTCAGCGGTAGGACAATTTGCACCGGTTGGCCCAGGAGTGCCTGCACTCTTATACCATAAGCAACCAGAACTATAATCTGTGCGTAGATACACAACACCATCTGAAACTGCACCGGTATCTTTTTCTGTGAAAGTTCGTTTGACAGCTAATATATCGGTATTGTTTTGAAATTCAGCTGCATTTATACATTGGAACTGTGCACTTGCTGTAGCAGAGGTTACATCGTAAATAAACTGCATGCCCTTATATGTAGTTAGATCGTAAACCCAGTTGACCTCGGCGGCTTGCCCGCAGTCAGTGGCAAGTGAAAGCGTAGGATCCTGATTAAGCAATGTCATATCCCACATGCCACCCATAAAACCGATTGCCTTTAAATCATTGGTTAACGTGCGCAGTGCAAACCGACCGTTTTCTAAAGATTCCGTGACGCGTTCATTTTGAGCATGATTTTGTTTGGTGTTAATGAATAGTTGGATCACCATACCCACGACAACCAGACCCAGGGCCAATGACACCATGGTTTCAAGCAAACTAAATCCTTTGTTACTTTTTCTACTTGTTAACATTAAATAACACCATCATCTGAGACAAAAAATGTCATAGTTAAAACGCGACGAAACTCTTCTCCAGTTCCATAAATACCTTCACCTTCTCCACAGTTTGATGTGGCTGGGTTAGGTTGGGACTGACTTCCTCGCCAGGCGATTGTAATTGTATATTCGCCAGGGCCACCGGCAGGTCCGGTTATACAACCGCGAGGTTCTGCAAGGCCGCCTGTATTTACGCCAGCTGCAACCTCAGCTGCCCCTATTAATTGTTGTTCCCATGCCCAGGTATCCCAGGCTGCAATGTCTGCTGTGGCACAATCATTTATACGGCAATCCAGTAACGGCATGGCAACACTGCCATCACCAATAGCTAGTCCTGAGTAGGCTGCGAGCTCAGCTGGGTTTGCTCGCATTTTTTCCATAAAATCATGAGCAATATTCGCTGCGCTGGTGCGTTGAATGGCTGCATAATTAGATTGGGTTGAAAAAATTTCCATTCGAGCAACACCCAATAAACCAATGCTGACGACAAATACTGCGACCAGTATCTCGACTAATGATGATCCTGTTTGTTTGGTTATGAAGCGCATTCTTTTTCCTACACAGGATTATCACAACTAGGAATCGCACCAACGGTAATTACCGGGCGTCCAATTGGGTTTACTCTTATTTCTCGCCCACGCGCTTCGTCATAGTTACCATCATGATCAAAGTCGGCACAGACTGCATAGACACTGGGTGCAAGATTTATATTCAGGGAACCATCGGTGTTGTATTCGATGTATTGATCAGCATTACCGTTAGAAACAATTTCGACATTACCAGTTGGTGGGGCACCAACTTTGAGTAATATATCATTTGCATCATAGTCATTAGCATTACCATCGACGTCGACAAAAACAATCCAGCCATCTGACCAGGTATTATTTGCACCACCACAAACGGGATTGGCCGCCATCGCATCAGCGCTTCGGCATAACGTTACTTTTTCTTTACGTTTAATTGCTTCACTACGCGCATAGTAAAGATCAGAAAAAAGAGATGTTGTTGAATTACTAAGTTCACCATTACGGACATAGCCAACGTAGCCAGGGACACCGAATGCTGCCAGGATAAAAAATATGGCCAATGCCAGCATTAGTTCTTGCAGACTAAAACCTTTATTTGAATGAGGTAATATGTGTAATGATTTCATAAGATGCACCCTAAATAACTTTCTGTTTAAATGACTCGACATTTAAAACATGAACTATGTCTCTATATTTAACGTACAAAGAGTAGGTGGCATTAGGACTCTGATAACTTGATTAGTACCGCTTATCGTCAAAAAGGGTAACTGTCGTGAGCGCGATCACGAATATAACGGACTGATCACAAATTTGAATTTAAGATCGCGAGAAAACTACATGAAAAAAGGGATCAGATACTTGTTACACAATGTGAACCAGTTCACATTTTGTAACAAGTATAGGCTTTCGAGTATAGAGATTTGGGCTCCTGAATAGAGCCCGCTTATGTTTGTTTGAGTTATATCTGAAACGTTATTTTAATTTGATGTTAACTTTTGCTTTGTTACGCAGGTTACTTACATAAGTTTGAATACGTGTTTGTTGCACAATGCGGGTCAGTTGTTTTTTGGTCTGTTCAAAAGTAGGCGGTTCTTTCTTTCTCGTATCATCCAGCTTGAGAATATGCCAGCCTGCGTTCGACTTAACGGGGCTCTTACTGTACTTGCCTTTTTCCATTTCACCGATTGCTTGAGCGAGACCAGGTAGGCCTCTTAGCTGTGCAAGGTTGAGCCAACCAATATCACCGCCTTTACTAGCAGAGGGATCTTGTGACATTTCTTTGGCAACATCCTCAAATTTATTTCCTTTATCTAACTCAGCAATGACTGCCTTTGCTTTATTCTCGCCATCAGGATCAGAGCTTTTTATCAGGATGTGACGCACTTTATATTCCTTGAGATTGAGGCCTTTAATTTTTTGCTCATAAAGTTTTTTTAGCTCAGCATCTGAAACGGGTTTATTTGCTTCAGATTTTTGCAACAGAGCCTTGTTAAATAGTTCCCGGCGTTGAAATTCAGCGATATATGCTAGATCTGGATCTTTATCTATTTTCTGTTTCTTGACTTCCTGATGAATGACTTCGCGATCAATTAAATCATCTAAGGCCTCAGATTGATTCTCAATTTTTTGCTGCGTCATGTTTTCTAATAACTTGATGTGTTGGTCCAGTTGTTGGCGAGTGATTTTTGTGCCATTAACCGTTGCTACCACTTCGCTAGCGAATGCTGTTTCTGTCGTGACATTACTGACTAACAAGGTGGTAGAGAGTAACAAGGCGATCTTAGTAAATGATTTCATTTTTCTTCCCAGATATTGTGTGTAGTGCGCCAAATAAATAAATTAGGGCAAAACACGTTTAAAAGGTTTAACCGTAACAGAATGATACACCCCTGCTTCGATATATGGATCAGAATCAGCCCACAGTTTGGCTTCTTCCTCAGAATTAAATTCAGCAACAATCATTGAACCGGTGAATCCGGCGGTACCAGGATCATCGCAGTCGATGGCAGGAAAGGGTCCTGCTATTACCAAACGCCCCTGGTTTTGCAATTCCTTGAGACGTTCAAGATGGGCAGGGCGAACACTTAGACGTTTTTCAAGACTATTTTCATTGTCTTCACCAGTGATGACGTACAACATTTAGCTTTCCTTTACTTCTTTGACGTGTCGGGATAAATAAATAGTTTGTATGATCACAAACAGCACAGTCAGACCCAACAGACCAAAGAGTTTAAAGTCGACCCACGTATCGAAATCAAAGGTTTTTGCTACGACTAGGTTTATGACGCCCAATGCTGCAAAAAACAAGATCCACATATAACTGAGTCTGTCCCATACAACTTCTGGTAAATCAACCGATTTTGACATCATGCGTTTAACGATGTGGCTATGGCCAATGAAGTGACTACCAAAAAAGACAACCGCAAATAACCAGTTCACGATTGTCACTTTCCAGATAAGGTAGGCTTTGTCCTGGAAATATATTGTTGCACCGCCAAATATTAATGCCAGGATCAGGACGACGATATGCATTTTTTCAACTTTGCGGTTTTTAAACCAGTTAATTGCAACCTGTACGACAGTCGCAGCCATGAGTACTGCAGTGGCATAGATCATTGCCTGTACTTCACCTAGTGGTTCTTTATAATAATTGAAAGTGATATAGAAAAAGACAACAGGAAAAAAATCGAATAATAACTTCATAGGTATAATCTTTAATGTAGTGTGTGTTGATTGGTTAACTGATAATTAGTTTGCATGATATCCATTTGTTGCATGCTTTCAGCAAAAATTCCTGTTGCATCTTCTGTCAGGCGAAACATCAACTGTTCAAATACTGATTCCATACGCTTGGGATCATTTGAGCGGGTTGCGATTATGGCCTGGTTATTATTCAACACATGCCAGGGGCGCTCCGGGTTTGAATTCTCGAGGTCTGCTTTTAAATCAGCTGAAAACATATCAATTACGACATCGATCATATCGGTGAGTTCAGCCAGGAGTGCCATGCAAGAATCTGGGCAAGAATCTGACAGATCGTTTATGCCTTGCTCTAATAATACCTCATTGAGTATTCCTGCCGTGATCTCGTCTGCTGCTGCTTGTTTTGCCTGGTTTTCCAGGCAGCACCGCAACGCGGCCACGAATCTCTCGCGCTTGGTATCTACGTCAATGTCAAAATATCCACCCATTAGGTGCGAGTCCGTCTGTCACAAAACTGAATGGTTTCGAAATGTAGCATAGACACCATTTCAAAGACAGATTGAATATATTCAGATACACTAGGCAGCTTATGATGGATTTGTATGACTTACACACGCATACCACGGCCTCGGATGGCTCCCTTTCTCCTACTGAGCTGGTGACCCATGCCTGTGAATGTGGCACTGAGGTTCTCGCGGTCACTGATCACGACATCACCGATGGTCTTTCTGAGGCGATTGCGGCGGCCAATGACGCTCAGCTCACGTTTGTGCCGGGTATTGAGGTTTCTGTGACCTGGGCACATCAGACTATTCATGTCGTTGGTCTCCATATCGACCCCGATAACGTGGAATTGCAAACCGGTATCAAGAAGTTGCAGGAATATCGCAACTGGCGGGCCGCAGAGATTTCTCGCAAGCTGGAAAAAGCTGGAATTCCCGGGGCATTGGATGCAGCTAAGCGAATTTCTAAGGGCAAAATTCTAAGCCGTACCCACTTTGCGCATTTTCTTGTCGAACAGGGACATGCGCCGAGCATGAAACAGGTCTTTAAAAAATTCCTGGTGCGCAATAAACCAGGTTATGTATCTGGGGACTGGGCAGAACTGGAAGATGCGGTCGGCTGGATTCGGGCCGCAGGTGGTTTGGCGGTAATTGCCCATCCAGCTCGCTACCAGCTTTCAGCCAACAAGATGCGGCAGATGTTGGCGGCCTTTCGCGATTGTGGTGGGGTCGGTATTGAAGTGGTCTCAGGCAGTCACGGTGCCAGTGATATCCAGCGTTTTACCCATGTGGCAGAATATTTTGGCCTCTATGCCTCACGCGGATCTGATTATCACGGTAAGGAAACCTCTTACGCGGACCCAAGACGCTTACCGGCTTTACCTGATGGATGTCGACCCGTATGGACACACTCTGACTGGTACGCTGCAAGTTAAGCGCGTTTTACAAGGTACGCCATGAGTCAGTTCTTTGAAATTCACCCAGAGAATCCACAGCCACGTCTGATTCAGAAAGCCGTCGATCTTATTCGGGGTGGCGCGGTTGTGGCCTACCCAACAGATTCTGCTTATGCCCTGGGTTGCCACATCGGCGACAAAAAGGCACTGGAGAAAATTCAATCGATACGGCATGTCGATGACAAACACAATTTTACGCTTGTCTGTCGTGACTTATCTGAGATCGCGACCTATGCAAAAGTCGATAACGCGGTTTACCGTTTCCTTAATGCCCATACGCCTGGCGCTTACACCTTTATTTTAAAGGCCACCCGCGAAGTGCCGCGGCGACTTTACCACCCCAAGCGCAGAACCATCGGTATCCGTGTACCCGACAACCGAATTGTGCAGGCGCTGCTGGAGATACTCGATGAGCCGCTCATTAGCTCAACCCTGATTTTGCCAAACGAGACCCTGCCGATGACCGAGGCCCACGATATTCGCCAGGAACTTGAGCATCAGCTTGATCTTGTCATAGACGGCGGTCACTGTGGTCTTGAACCAACGACGGTGGTGGATTTAACCGAGCACACCCCCCGAGTGATACGCGAAGGTTGTGGCGATCCTACGCCATTTCTGGAAGATTAAGCGAAACAAGTATTAGTTCGGTATAATGCCCCCATCTGTACTAAATCATCACGGAGTTTTCATTGGCTAACTTACCCAATCAACAACAACGGGTACTCTCAGGTATGCGTCCGACTGGCGCTTTGCATCTTGGTCACCACCATGGAGTATTGAAAAACTGGGTTAAACTTCAGCACGAGTATGAGTGTTACTTTTTTGTGGCCGATTGGCATGCCCTGACTACTCACTATGACGATGTTGCCGTTCTCGGCGAGAGTGTCTGGGACATGGTGATCGACTGGTTAGCGGTTGGCGTCAATCCCGGTTCGGCCTGTATGTTTTTGCAATCGCAGGTGCCCGAGCATGCTGAGTTGCACTTGCTATTGTCGATGATTACTCCCCTGGGTTGGCTAGAGCGTGTCCCTAGCTACAAAGATCAGCAGGACAAACTAAAAGAAAAAGACCTGGCGACCTATGGGTTTCTTGGTTATCCCTTATTGCAGAGTGCAGACATACTTATATATAAGGCTGGTCTGGTACCCGTAGGTGAAGATCAGGTCGCTCACGTAGAGATGACCCGTGAGGTAGCAAGGCGCTTTAACCACATCTATGGACGTGAGCCTGGTTATGAAGAAAAGGCCGAGGCAGCAGTCAAAAAGATGGGTAAAAAGAACGCCAAACTCTATAACGAGTTACGTAAAAAATTCCAGGAACAAGGTGACGAAGAGGCTCTTGAGACGGGGCGTGCGCTGCTTGATTCACAAGCGAACATTACCGTTGCGGATAAAGAGAGACTGTATGGCTTTCTCGAAGGAGGTGGCCGTGTGATTTTGCCTGAGCCTGATGCTCTATTGACTAAATCATCGAAAATGCCGGGACTAGATGGTCAAAAAATGTCCAAGTCCTATCACAACACCATCGCGCTCAGAGAATCACCAGATGAGGTTACTAAAAAACTTAAGACCATGCCGACTGACCCGGCCCGTGTTCGACGCAATGATCCTGGCGATCCTGAAAAGTGTCCGGTATGGCAGTTCCACCTGGTTTACTCCAATGATGACACCAAGGCCTGGGTTCAGGAAGGCTGTAAATCGGCAGGAATAGGCTGCATCGATTGTAAGATGCCGGTCATCGACGCTGTGCTCGAGGAATTAGCACCTATCCAGGAAAAGGCCCGAGAGTACGAAGCAGATAAAGGCCTGGTGCGTAATATCATCCACGAAGGCAATGAAAAAGCCCGCGATGTGACCCGTCAGACGCTGGCTGAAGTGCGTGCGGCGATGGGCCTGGAGTATTGAGCCAGGCATCACAGTAGTAGCATAACCTATTGATATTAAACAAGTAAAAAAACTCCTGGCAAGTGGGACAAAGGCGCCCAACTAGGGTAGCATAGGCTCACATGACAGAAATCGATCAGCAAAGCGCACCGGAACAACAAGAAATGCCCTTTGCCATAGTGCAGGGTGTTCCGTACACCAGTCTCCCAAAAGATCTCTATATTCCACCTGATGCCCTGGAAGTATTCTTATCCGAGGCCTTCGAAGGTCCGCTGGACTTGTTGCTGTACCTGATCAAGCGTCAGAATCTGGATATCCTCAATATACCTATCGCTGAAATTACTAAGCAGTATATTGTATATGTCGAGCTGATGAAGGATCTGCATCTTGAGCTTGCGGCTGAATACTTGCTAATGGCGGCTATGTTGGCCGAAATCAAATCACGGATGTTATTACCGAGGCCGGTTGAAGAGGATGATGAAGGCGATCCTCGTGCAGAGCTGGTTCGCCGTTTACAGGAATACGAACGTTTCAAGCAGGCCGCCGAAGATATGAATGAGCTGCCGCGGGTAGAGCGCGATCTCAATCCAGTTGAGCTGGTTGTACCCGATCGCAAAGTAGTGAAGTTGCCCCCGAGAGTGGAAATGAAAGATCTGGTTTATGCCTTACGCGATGTGATGGTGCGTGCTGATAACTATGCCCACCATCATATCCAGATGGAACCTTTATCCGTGCGTGAGCGCATGTCGGTTGTGTTACAGTCTTTGAATAGTGATAACTTCAGCGACTTCTCTGACTTGTTCAATCCGGAAGAAGGGCGTGCAGGTGTGGTGGTAACACTACTAGCCGTTCTAGAATTAATAAAACAATCGTTAATAGAACTGGTTCAGGCCGAAGCGTTTGGGCAAATACATGTTAAAGCAGCAGGTGGTAAGACAACTGTTGGTGAGACAACCATAAGTGAAGCTTAAAATATTTTTAGATAATTTAGTAAATTTTAATTAGCGTAGAAAATACAATGGACGAAAAGAAGTTAAAACCTATTTTAGAAGCGTTGATCATGGCATCGAGTAAACCGATGAGCCTGGACTTTATGCAGTCTGTTTTTCCTGAGAACGATGTCCCCGATAAGAAGACATTGCGCAAGGCACTAAAATTACTTGGCGCCGATTACGATAAGTCCAGCGTAGAGTTAAAAGAAGTGAGCACAGGCTTTCGCTTTCAAGTTCGCAAAGATTATTCTGAGTGGGTCTCAAAACTTTGGGAGGAGCGCCCAGCGCGTTATTCGCGTGCCTTATTAGAAACCCTGTCTCTGGTTGCTTATAAACAACCCATTACACGCGGTGAGATCGAAAAAATTCGTGGTGTGAGTGTTAGCACCCAAATAATGAAAACCTTGCTTGAGCGAGAGTGGGTAACCATTGTTGGGCACCGAGATGTTCCAGGTAAGCCAGCGATATATGCGAGTACCAAACAGTTTTTAGATTATTTTAATCTAAAGTCATTGGATGAATTACCACCGTTGGCAGAGATTAGAGACATCGACAAGATTAATGGCGAGCTTGACCTGCCTGATCCTGAAGCTGAGAAGGATGGCGAGGTACAGGCTGAAACAAACGAACAAACGGCTGAAAGTGAAACGAACGTAGAGGATTCTGCGACTGCGTCTACTAAAGAACAGAAAGAAGCAGTTGTTAATCTTGATGTAGAAGAAGAAAATCCATCTGGTGATGCTGATGTGGCTGAGGCCATGACAGCAGAACAATAGCGTTATAAACCTGTTCCTCTGATCCATTTCCTATGGACGAAAAACTCCAAAAAGTTCTCGCCAATCTTGGTTATGCCTCCCGGCGTGAGATCGAACGCTGGATCAGTGACGGCCGGATTAGTGTAAATGGTGAGCCAGCCACGCTTGGTGATCGCGTAACAGAGAATGATGACATCGTGGTGGACGGCCGCCGTGTGCAACGTAAGGCAGAACAAAAAGCGACGCGGGTTCTGGTTTTAAATAAACCCATCGATACGGTTTGTACCCGCGATGACCCAGAAGGGCGTCCAACGGTGTTTACATTATTGCCTCGTCTTTACCATGACCGCTGGATTGCTGTCGGTCGACTCGATATTAACAGTTCCGGTTTATTATTATTTACTAATAATGGTGAGCTCGCGAATCGCTTAATGCATCCCAGTTATGAGATCGAAAGAGAGTATGCGGTGCGTGTTTTGGGTCAAGTCAGCCCGGATACGATTAAAAAGCTCGAAACAGGCGTAGAACTTGATGACGGGACCGCAAAATTTGTTACAATTTGTGACGCAGGAGGACAAGGGGCTAATCACTGGTATCACGTGACTTTAAAAGAAGGTCGTAATCGTGAAGTGAGACGCTTGTGGGAGGCAGTCGGTCATAAAGTAAGTCGCCTACACCGTATTCGTTACGGACCTGTTCAATTGCCGCGCTCGATAAAACCGGGCCGCCAGGAGGAGTTAGATTCAAGCACAACGGATTTGCTACTGGAGCTTGTTGGTTTACCAAAACAAGAGAAAAAACAGGTAGATGTCAGCAAGCAGCGTCGTGGCAAGTATCAAAAAAAGCGACGAAAATAAAAGCTAGTAATGCTGCACGAAAGAGTCAGCGCTGTGACACGGAATCGTCAGAAATTTTAAATAAAAAAACTATGGAACCAGACGCTTGCATATTTCGTGAAGTTAACGGGAGGTGTCCTATGCGTATATCTACGCTCGCTATAGCCGCCTTCGTGTTGTTTATCGTCAGCGTACCGCTATATGCAGGTCAAGCTGTTACTGAACAGGTTTCTGATGTTCAAGAGCAGTTCGTAAACTTACCAACACGCGAAGGTGTGACTGTACCGACCTGGGTGATTACTCCCAGGCCGGCACAGGCTAGCGTTATTTTATTCGTCGAATAGGCAACTTCATTGATACGCTGAGCTTAAACTTTTGTCGTGCTAACTCCCTATCAGGTTTACCAAAGACTCTTTAAACAATATGGCCCACAACACTGGTGGCCAGCTGACACTGCCTTTGAAGTAATGGTCGGTGCGATCCTGACTCAAAACACGAGTTGGACGAATGTCGAAAAGGCGATCGTTAATTTAAAAAAAGCAAAAGCTCTTAACTGTAATAAGATCGTGGCAATGCAAGAAGAGCAACTTGCTTCATTGCTAAAACCTGTTGGCTACTTTAATGTCAAAGCACGACGCCTGAAAAACTTCTGTCATTGGTACCAGAATACTCAGAAGCCGCACAAAAACGATACTGAACAGTTGCGTAAAGAACTCCTCGCGATAAATGGAGTAGGGCCGGAGACAGCAGATGACATGTTGTTATATGCATTCCATCGTCCCGTATTTGTCATTGATGCATATACACGTCGATTATTTACAAGGCTTGGCTTGATCGAGGGTCAGCCTGATTATGAAGAACTACGGCAATGGTTTGAGAGAAAGTTACAGAGAGTCGATGACAAAGTTAAAGTGTTTAATGAATACCATGGTTTGATCGTGCAACATGCCAAGCAACATTGTACGGCGAGGAAGCCTTTATGTGAGACGTGTTGTCTCAAAAGAGAGTGTTCTTTTTCTTAATTATATTATTTATTTTTTTCGCTTCGCTGAAGCGAAATAGAAATAGAAAATATGTAGGTCATCCCGATGGGACGAAAAAGGTAAATATAAAAACTTGGAGTAAAGCGCAGTCAGAGCGAAAAATTAAAACTACCCAGCTTGTCTCATTTGATGCTTGGAACGAAGCGTAAATGGTTTAAGCGCCTTGGGCAGGTTGATGAAATCACTAAGCAGCACCACAACTTTGTTGATGTCACCGGATGCAATCTTCATCAGGTACTGAATATTCTTTTCATCTTCGAGGGCGTCATTAAAGTCGCGTAAGATGTAAACACCGAAGTGCTTGCTGCTTTCGATATGGTTGAGCACTTCTTTGGAGGGTCCGGTGCGTGGGATTTTAATGTGTGAGGCACCGATACGATGTAGTCCTTCTTTGTCTTCCCACATGTAAAAGGCTTTGTTGCTAAAGCGACTTAGCTGGGTAAACAAGTCTGTGACCCGTTCCGGATCATAGGTCTCAATGCTGACAATGCGGAAGTTCGCATCAAGCATTTGATCAAGTTGGTCCAGATAATTCATAGTTTTGCCTCGAAATGTGAGAATAACCTTACATTAGGTCGCATTCTAACCACAAAACTTGAGCCGATCTGCGAAATATGTGAAATATTTCAAAAATTTACAATTGACTGATATTGCCAAATATTACCCTTTTCTGCCACCAGTTTGGCTATGTACTTGATTTCTACCGGCTTTTTTAGCTTGATAGAGGGCAGCGTCGGCGCGGTCAAAAAGACGGCTGGCACTGTCACGACGGCCAAGGTTGGCGACCCCTATACTGACTGACAAATCTAGTTCTTTACCATCAAAAACAAAGGGATAGGTCTGAACCGCATTGCGAATGCGTTCACCGACCTGGCGGGCACCTTCGATATCGGTTCCTGACAGCAATAGGGCAAATTCTTCACCACCATAACGGAATAACATGTCACTGGTACGCATGGTTTCTTTAATGCAGCTGGCCATGGATTTCAAAACTGAGTCACCTGCGCTATGACCGAGTGTATCATTGACGCGTTTGAAGTGATCGATGTCGATAATTAGGAATGACAGAGCATTGTCGTGACGATGCGAAAGCTCAACTTCTCTTTGAAGACAGCGATCCATTGCTGCGCGATTATTGATTCCGGTTAAGGAGTCCATTTGTGCAGCCTGGAGGGCTTTTTGATATGCAATCGCGTTACGAAGTGGATATACCAGATGATAAATAAGGTTCTCCAGCTCCTCCATTTCATCTTCGCTGAACTTTTTATTGCGGGTAAATTTCATTTCACCGAGATTGTCACCCGCAATGCGTAGGCGGTATGCACAACTATGGCGTTCCTTTTTACCGAAACTGTGTTCAAGATCCAGCTCCGAGAAATTATATTCCACGCCACCAAAGGGCACCGTATCGCGCGCGGAGTCCACGAAATATTCGAGGATACTGCCAACTTCGAGTGATGTTTGAAGCAGCCCAGCCAGCTTCAAAGTGCGTTGTAACTCAGGGATATCAAAATCCTTAATATCTACCGACGTCTCTGGAGTGGCACCTTTTGGTTGCGACTCTCTTCTATCTGTAAATGTGTGAATAGCCATACTCGTGCTCTTTGTGTTGTGTTAACACGACTATGCGAACTTTGTGCCAAAATTGACCAGCACTACAAAAAATTAAATAGCTATTAAAAACAAATAGTTATGTTCTGTAGTTCAAACGGTATGAGCGGATAGTCAATTTTCTGTCAGTATTTGGGCGGCAGAATCCCATGTGAAGTGTTTGCCGTTCGGCCAAGGATGGCCGGAATCCATCATGTAGAGGAAGGGGAGTACCGCTGATTCTGCTGTGGGTTGCTGACCTGGATCGGCACCAGGAAAGGCCTGTCGACGCATGCCTGTGTTCATGGGGCCGGGGTCAATACTGTTGAGATGGATATCGGTATTGGATTCCCATTCGTCCTGGGCGGTTTGCATTAGGTTGAGACAGGCTGATTTAGTTGCAGCGTAAGCACCCCAGTATGCTCGGCTGTGAAGCGCGACCTGATCGCTGACAAAAACAATTGCTGAGCGCCCCGCCTGATTGAGCAAACCGGCACAATGTTTTAAAAACAGGAAGTTTGCTGTCAGGTTTACTTGCAAGCATCTGGTCCATTGTTCCAGATCGGTGTGAACAATTGGGCCATGCTGTCCGAGTATAGCCGCATTTAGCACCAGGCCATCAAGTTGTTTAAAATTTTCATGTATGGCCGAAGCGAGTTGTTGGTAATTCTCTTCACCCGCTTTTTCCAGGTCCATTGGCATGATGACGGCCTGGGGACTACCTTGTTGCTCAATTTCATCATAGACGCTTTCGAGTTTTTTTTGTGTTTTACCAAGCAGGATAATGGTTGCACCATAACGTGCAAATTCCAGGGCAGTACTACGCCCTAAACCATCTCCGGCCCCTGTCACCAGAATAATTTTATCCTGTAAGGCATTTTTTGTCGGTGTGTAATCAGCAATAGAGATTGTTTCGTTTGGCATTATTCTTCTTTCTATAATTAATTGTTTGTTAGTTGGTTTTATTTAGATCAGTTTGATGAATGAGCTCGGCAGTATAGCGACCACTTATGACTGCGGCTTCAAGTGTCGCGGGGTAAGCTGACTTAGTATAATCACCCGCTAACCATAGACCATCAACATTGGTAGTATTTTCTGGGCGTAACGCATTGACGCCAACTCGGCTGCTAAAGGTGGCGCGTTTTTCCCTGATCACCATCGCATCATCAGGACGCGGCCAATGTGGAAAACATTCCGCTAACTCTCCTTCGATAGTATTGCGTAATGTGTCGTTGTCTTTTTCCATATGAGGCCCGGGACCACTGATCACCACCGCCATCAACCCAGGTTGTCCTGCCAGGCGCCTGTCAATTACCCACTGTGATGTTGTACCGATTAAGGCTTGCACAGGTTGATCAAGTTTTACACTTTTAGGATATTTAATATAGACCGTAACGATGGGGTTATAGCTGAAGCCACTTAGGTTATAGGCGATATCATGCAGGGCGGGGTGGTCCTTGACTAAGGGCATACAGGCATGGGGTGGTATGGCGAGCACCACATGCTCAGCAGGATATGCTTCAGAATCACAGACAATGCCCGTTATGTGTCGTTGCTCAACCGTAATGTCGGTTACGCGTTTGCTCAGGTGTACGTTGCCACCATGCTGTTCGATATAGTCCAGGGCTGGGTCAGGCAGTAATGCTCCGAGATCAATATTTGGCAGGATAAGGTCTGCATCACTTTGTGCGCGGCAGAATGTGTCGTGCAATACCCGAACAAAGATACTAGCCGACGCTTCATCGATAGTCGTGTTCAGGCTGGCGAGGCATATCGGTTCCCAAAGTGCTCGAATGTTGGTTAGCGTCTGTTTTTCTTTTTTTAGCAAATCAATGACACTAATATCATCACTACCTTTCCCTGTGCCCGGTATGATTGCATTAGCAAATAATTTAAAACCAAACACCAGCGCACGCCAGCGATCATAAAGTGTGAAACCCTTAGCTCGCAGCAGACCAATAAACAGGTTTAAAGGTGTGATTAATGCTGGCAGGTGAAGGTTGTATTTATTTCCCTCAGTTGAGAGTAGGTGCAAGTTGAGACTTTGTCGGAGTAGTTTGTCGTTAAGTGAGATCCCAAGAATGTTGAACAAGGCTAGCGTTTGACGGTAGGCACCAAGCAAAACATGTTGGCCATTATCGACGGCATAATCATTAAAAGCGACGCGGCGTGCGCGCCCACCTAGTTGTCGAGCAGACTCTAGCAGCGTAACAGGATAACCGATGCGACTTAATTCAACGGCACAACTTAGACCCGCCCAGCCGCCGCCGACAACCACAACCGATTTCTTGTTAGTTTGTTTGGGCATGTTGTTTTAGCCAGAGCTTGTGACGTTTATTTTCTTTGCGTTTGGTCTTCCAGGCGATCCAGATTTTCCGTAGTAGTGGAAGGCTGATTCGTCTTGTCAGGACATGACAACCATCATTAACAACTTCATTCAGCAGAGTGTGGTAAATTTCAGCCATAATAATGCCCGTTCGTTGGGTGAAACGGTCTGACTCAGGCAATTGTTCAAAGGCTTTTTTGTAATATGATTCGGCTCGCTCAACCTGAAAGGCCATCAGTTTCTGAAAAGCGTCGGTATGCTTTTGCTGGCGAAGGTCTTGTTCTGTGACGCCAAACCGTTCAAGTTCATCTTGTGGTAAGTAAATCCTGTCATTCAATATGTCATCATAAACATCTCGAATGATATTCGTTAACTGAAACGCCATCCCCAGGTCATTGGCATACTTTAGAGTTTGCCTATCCTGGTAGCCAAAAATTTCAGCTGACATGAGCCCGACTACGCTGGCGACACGATAGCAATAAAGCCCTAATTCTTTAAAGTTGGCATAGCGTTTTTGTTGTAGGTCCATTTCCATACCATCGAGTACTTCCTGAAAATATTCTTCAGGCAAATTGAACGAATCCACGATGGGTTTTAGTGCCTGGGTGATTGGGTGCTGAGGCTGTCCTGTGTATAGGTTTTTAATTTCTTGATGCCACCAGCTGATTTTGGTTTGTTTGATCGCAGGATCGGCCCGTGAGTCGACGATATCATCAACCTCACGGCAAAAAGCATAAACAGCAATAATGGCATCACGTTTTTTTTCCGGTAAAGATAAAAAGCTGTAATAAAAGCTAGAGCCGCTCTTAGCAGCTTTGTCCTTGCAATATTCTTGAGGTGTCATCGAGATGATCTGCTTTTAATAGTCGAGCTGATTTTAGCATGAGTCCTGTCTGGGCGAAAATAGATACTGCGTGTGGCAATTCTTAGCCAGTCCAGCTTGCTCAGACTGGGGCGCGAAAAGACATTAGTTCTTATAGCGAGTTTTTCACAAACCAGTAAACCACTGACAAGTGTGAGTTTAATCACCCATTTAATTCGGCCATGCAAATGATTGAGCAACGGCGCACCTGCTACCAGCATGTTGGTAGCGCGTTGTAATTGAAAATCGACTAGCTGCTGGAGGTTTGCCGAATTGATTTTTTGTTTAATGCTTGTTTCATCAATAGCAAATTTGTTCATTTCATCCAGTGGTATATAAATACGATTTCGTTGCTGAAAGTCATCGTGAATATCTTGTAAAAAATTAATCAACTGAAGTGCGGAACAGATCGAATCTGATAGTGCTTGTGTGGTTTTGTTGTAGCGGTCATGTAATCGTAATATTAACTCTCCAACTGGGTTTGCTGAATGCTGGCAATAAAAAAGCAACTCATCGAAATTATTGAATCGCTTTTTATCGATGTCCATTTTGAATGCAGTAAGCAATTTCTCAAAAGGTAAGATCGGCAGGTGGTATTTGTTAATCGTATCAGCCAGGGCGATAAACGTTGTATCCTCAACGGGTTTGTCGGCGGCGATGTCTGCGAGCATAGTCGAAAAAGTGTTTAAATCTGTGTGGCGTTGACTATCGGTAGCATCGCCTTCATCAGCAATATCATCAGCTCGTCGAGCGAAACTATAAATAGCAGCAGTGGCATCTCGGTGTCTTTTTTCAACTAGTCTTGATGCGGTCGGGAAATTTTCATAGTGCGAGCGCGCCTGCTGTAAACAGGCTGAATAGGCTGAACGAATTCTGTTATCCATGACGGTGTTATCTTGCATATTACTTTACTGATGTATAGGCTTTGGACATATAATAATACAGCGGACAGATTAGAGAGGTCGCTATGAAAAAGTTAAAAATATTCTTGTTCGGTATCATTCTAGGTGTGCTTGTGGGCTTATGGTTAGGCATTAATGTCGGCAAAGGTAAGCCCTGGTATAGCAATCCCCTGGAAGAGCGTAGTGTGACAGACAAGATCAAAACTAGCATTGGCGAAGGTGTCGAAAAGGCCGGTGAAAGTATCGAGCAAATGGGGGAAGACATAAAAGGCAAAATGGATAACTAATGCTCTTCTACCGTTTCGTTTTCAATTAAGCCTACTGACTCGGTTTGTTTAACTGCAGTCTCAATTTGTTGAGGTTGATCGATTTCTTTGCCCGTGGAAATACCGAGTTCAGTAAATTTTCGTGCACCGGGCAAGACGCGCGAGTCAAATGAGCCAACTGCACTGTTGTACGATTTGAGACTCCCTTCAAGACTGCGCCCCAGTTTTTGTAGATGCTCAGAAAAGGTGTTCAGTCTTGTGTAGAGGTCCTCACCTACCTTGCGAATGACTTCTGCGTTTTTGGCTAATTGCTCTTGTCGCCAGCCATAGGCGACTGCACGTAACAAGGCTACGAAGCTAGTTGGGGTTGCCAGTATTACTTGTTGACGCAATGCATCTTCGAGTAAATTTTTATCGTAATCCAGGGCGGTACTCAAAAATTGATCCCCCGGGATAAACAACACAATAAAGTTAGGCGCATCTTTGAATTGTGACCAATATGACTTCTGGCTTAATTCGCTAACACGTTGTCTAACATTTTTTGCATGTCGATTAAGATGTGTTTTCCGACTCTCGTCATCTGTGGCCTCAACAGCACTTAGGTAAGCATCTAAAGGCGTTTTAACATCGACGACAATTTCACGCTGGTCTGGCATCTTTACGATCATGTCGGGTCGCAATCGCCCTTCGTCTGTATCAACATGTTGTTGTTCAATAAAATCACAATACTCAACCATGCCGGCGAGTTCGGCGAGGCGTTTTAACGTTAATTCACCCCATTGACCTCGTACTTCTGGGCGGCGTAAAGCGTTGACCAGTTGTTGAGTTTGATCTTGCAAGTTTTGTTGGCTGCGGGCCATGGATTCGAGGTGTGAGTTCAGGGCGCCATACGACTGCTTGCGTTCCTTTTCTATGTTTTGTATCTGCTTGTCAGTTTTTTCCAATGCATCACGGATCGGTTTTACTAAATTCTCAATCGCCTTTTCACGTTGTTCTAGATCGCCGGATGCCTTGGTTTGAAAATGTTTCAGGTTTTCCTGCGCCAGTTTCAGGAAGGTTTCATTATTATGCTTAAGCGCCTGGTTTGAGAGGGCACTAAATGAATCACTGAGTTGTTGGCGTGCTTGTTCGAAGGCCGCGAGCTTTTCCTGATGATTACGCAGTTCAAGCTCGAGTTTGGTTTTTAGTTCGGTGTTTAGATTATGCAGCCGTGAATTTTTACGTTGATAAACAATGATACTAATGAGGGCACCCAGCACCATACCACCAAGCGTAGCAAGAGTAAGATAGAGTTGTGTTTCAGTTAGCATGTTTTGCATTTATCGGCTTATCAGTGTTTATTTGTTCGATCCAGTTTAGTATTTCATTTGGGTGGTCAACATAAACATCTGCTTTCCAGTTGGCAGGGTCATCGGTTGCTTCAATATAACCATAACGAGCGACCATGGTTCGCATCCCCGCACCTTTACCTGCGACAATATCACGTTCGGCATCACCTATATATAGGCACGACTGTGGCTTAACTCCGCACTGCCTGGCCGCATGTAGTAAGGGGGCAGGGTGCGGCTTACGTTGTTCCAGAGTATCTCCACTGACAATACTGCATGCTCCGATAACAAGTTCTAATGACGACATGAGTGAATCCATTAGCGGATCGGTCAGCCAGCCTGGTTTGTTTGTTACGATACCCCAGTTCATATTGTGTTGATGTAGTCCGGATATCAATGCTTCAATGCCTTCAAATAGCTGTGTGTGTAGAGCAATGTCTTGTAAATAAAAGGCAAGCAACTCTTGTCGTAGCGGCTCAAACTCGGGGTGGTTTTCGTCCAGACCAAATCCAAGTTCAATCAGTGCCTTACCTCCATGAGAAACGACAGGGCGAATTTGTTCTAAAGCGAGTGTTGCATGCTGGTGGGCAGCCAATGTCTGGTTTAAGGCATGCGCGAGATCGGGGGCGGTATCGGCAAAGGTACCATCTAAATCGAAAAGGACCGTTTTAATACAGCGGTTCGACATCTTGGAATGGAATGTCACGCCACTCGCTGACAATGAACCAGGTAATTGACATCAACGTCATAACCGAGGCTGTATGTTTTAGTGAAGGGGTTATAACTCATGCCGGTTATCTCATTGACATTTAAAGAGGACTGACGCGCCCAGGCAGAAAGCTCCGAGGGTTTGATGAATTTCTGATATTCATGGGTACCTTTTGGCAATAAACGCAAAATATACTCGGCGCCGACAATCGCGAATAAAAATGATTTTGGATTACGGTTCAACGTTGAGAAGAACACATGCCCACCGGGTTTAGCTAGCTTCATGCAGGCATTGATGACGGATGCGGGTTCGGGCACATGCTCCAGCATTTCCATACAGGTCACGACATCAAATTGAGCAGGGTGTTGTGCAGCGAAGTTCTCGGCAGTACTTCGCTGATAGTCGACTTCAACCCCAGATTCATGTTGATGCAGACGCGCGACGGCAAGGGGCGCTTCTCCCATATCAATACCTGTGACAGAAGCACCATGGCCAGCCATGCTTTCAGCGAGGATGCCGCCACCACAGCCAACATCAATGACTTTCTTACCATCCAGTTTGGCGCGCCGATCAATATATTCAAGTCTTAGCGGATTGATCTCATGCAGTGGTTTGAATTCACTATCGGCATCCCACCAGCGTGAAGCCAGTGCTTCAAACTTGTTAATCTCCGCTGCGTCGACGTTGTGTTCGGTATTCTGTTGTTGTGCGTTCATAGGCTAAGGATAGCGAAATATGGCTCCCCATATAAGCAAAATATCAACGGATCAGGGTTTGATTTTTTGCCGCCATTGGTTTGCAGACGTGATTAAGTCATTGATATCAAGGGTTAGTAGTTCGCGGTCTTTTAATAACTGCCGACCAGCCACCCACACATCTGAGACCTGTTGGCGGTTGCTGGAGTAGACAAGGTGGGAAATGGGCTCATACAACGGTAGTGATTCTATATTATCGATTTCGATGGCGAATAAATCCGCAGATTTGTTTATTTCAATCGAGCCGATGTGCTCATCCAATCCCAGGGCTTTGGCCCCATTCAGGGTGGCCATCTTCAATATGCTAGGCGCGTCCCCGGCCTGGGCATCGAGTGACACTCCTTTGGCTAGCAGTGCGGCTGTGCGCATTTCCCCAAGCATATCGAGATCATTATTGCTGGCTACACCGTCGGTACCGAGCGCAACATTTACACCTGCTTTAACCAGTTTTTGCAGCGGACAAAAGCCACTAGCGAGTTTCAGGTTTGATTCCGGACAGTGGACTACATGGGCACCGGCGGCGGCATAGCGTTGTATTTCATCATCCGTCAGGTGGGTCATGTGCGCGCTGACCAAGCGTGGTGTGATGAGCCCCAGTTTTTCAAGGCGTTCAATCGGGCGCATTTTATATTGCTGTTGTGATTGTGTTATTTCCTCATCTGTTTCATGCAAATGGATATGAATGGGGATATCCAGCTCTTCTGCAAAGGTGGCTATCTGGGTCAGCGGCTCATCACTGACGGTATAGGGCCCATGAGGGGCAAACATGGTTTTGATTAATGGGTGACCACGTAATTGGTCGTGCAGCTTTAGTCCTTTTTGTATGTATTCATTGGCATCTTGTGCGTAGGCGGACGGGAAGTCGATACTAATGAGGCCGATCGATGCTCGCATGCCTGCTTGTTCTACGGCGCGTGCGGTGCTTTCTGGGAAGAAGTACATATCGGCAAAACAGGTTGTGCCGCCACGTAGCATTTCAGCGCAAGCGAGCAGGGCACCATCGTGGACAAACTCATTACTCACCCATTTTTGTTCGGTAGGCCAGATGTATTCCTGCAACCAGGTCATCAGCGGTAAATCATCTGCATAGCCTCGCAGCAGATTCATTGCCGCATGGGTGTGGGTGTTCACGAGCCCGGCAGTGACAATATGATTTGGCAGGTTCTGGATTTGTCGCGGCTGGTATTTTTTATTCGCTTCTGTTGTAGGTAAGGTATCGAGTATTCGCCCATCCTGTACCACAATACTGTAGTTTTCCCAGGCAGTCTGTTCAGGTATAACCGGAATTACCCAGGCAGCGTTGATTAGTAAATCGACATCCATGAGCGGAAGTGTGTGATAACACATTTGCAGTTGCAAGTTTTTCTTCTATTAAACACAATCGGTGTATGACTAAACGTTATGACTCGATTCGCCCCATCCGTTGGGAAAATGATCAACTGGTGTTAATTGATCAGCGAGTTCTACCACAAAAAGAAGTACTCCTTCGCTACGATGATGTTGCCGCGGTTGCTCAGGCTATTACCGATATGGTGGTGAGAGGTGCCCCAGCGATTGGAATAACTGCGGCCTATGGCATCGTGCTTGCTGCACGCAATCAATATGCAAAGTCTGCGGACAATTGGAAAACAAATATTACTGCTGATTTGGATCTACTGGCGGCAGCGCGTCCGACTGCAGTGAATTTGTTCTGGGCGATAAAACATATGTCTAGCATGTTCAAAGATATCGTCGGCGATCCAGAAGAAGTTCTATTGCAGGCAGCGCATGCTATTTTGCAGGAAGATATAGAAGCAAACTATAAAATGGGCAAGCTGGGGGCGAGCTTACTGGTTGGCGAAAATAAAGTAATTACGCATTGTAATGCAGGCGCTCTGGCAACAGGAGGCTATGGCACCGCATTGGGTGTGATTCGCTCTGCCTATGAGCAAGGCAAGATCTCGCAAGTTTATGCCGACGAGACTAGACCCTGGATGCAGGGGATGCGATTAACTGCGTGGGAACTACAAAAAGAAGGTATCCCTGTTACCTTAATGGCAGAAGGGGCTGCTGCGATGCTGATGCGTACGGAAAAACCGGATTGGGTGATTGTCGGCTCTGATCGTATTGCGGCGAATGGCGATGTTGCTAATAAAATTGGCACCTATAGTCTGGCGGTAAATGCAAAACAACATGGTGTGAAATTTATGGTGGCTGCCCCGACAACCACGATAGATATGGACACGGCTTGTGGCGAAGATATACCAATAGAATTTCGCTCTGAAAGTGAGCTACTCACCATGGCTGGACAATCCATGGCTCCTGCTGAAATTGATGCCTGGAACCCTGTTTTTGATGTCACGCCTGCTGAGTTGGTTGATGTCATAGTGACTCAGAAAGGGATTATGCATGACCCTGATCTATCAAAAATAAGTAATTTGTTGTCT
>Ga0316205_10000957_pt1 | contig 41619 bp, 36 predicted proteins | sample 3monthpyrite_MG_FD_204941 | JGI IMG/M metagenome (GOLD analysis project Ga0316205, IMG submission 204941) | Microbial mat bacterial communities from mineral coupon in-situ incubated in ocean water Damariscotta River, Maine, United States -... | ecosystem: Environmental > Aquatic > Marine >...
TGTGGCGGTTAATTCCAGCACACACGAAATTAGCGAACAAAATTTAGAGGAATAAATCATGGCTAAGAAAAAAATGAAGATTCGTGCTTGGGCTGATGGCGATAAAGCAACAGTAAAAGCAATTATTTTCCACCCAATGGAAACAGGCCTACGTAAAGACAAGGCTTCTGGTAAAAAAATCCCAGCTCACTACATTACCGAGGTGAAATGTGAGCACAATGGGAAATCTGTTTTAACTTGTCTTTGGGGGCCAGGTGTATCTAAAAACCCTTTTGTTTCTTTTAGATTTAAAGGTGCCAAAACAGGTGACAGCCTAAAAGTATCTTGGGTTGATAATACGGGTGCAAATGGTACGAAAGAAGCTAAAATAGGTTAGTTTCCTCTCGAGAATCCTTAGTAAAAAAGGCTGCTCACAAATGTGGGCAGCCTTTTTTATATATGCTTCAAGTAATATTGCCTTCAAGCTATAAACCATAAAACATTTATATTTTAACCAAAAAAAACGGGTGCAATTGCACCCGTCTTACTTCCTATTCAGAAAAACCTATTAAGGCTTAACGTATAGGTAACCTTTCTGCTGAAGATGAGCAACTTGTGCTACACCAGAAGGGATGATTTCTGCATTTTCGTTGATTTTGTTTTTATTGATTTTTTTACCGCGAATTGTGTTTGCGCAGATTTGGAATTTAACACCACGGTTAGCAAGACCAGCAACAGTATCGTTAAAGTTATAAACTTTACCTTTTTTGTTTTTCTTGCCCATAGAACCTTCAACTAATAAGAAAGCACCACTTGAATGTGTAACAACAATCATGTCGATGTTTTTGTCACCAACAGCATTAAGGTGATTCTTAGCATTACGTAAGCCACCAGTTGCTGTATGAATGTTATTGATATGATAAACAACTTTTTGTTTGTCATAACCATTTTTAGCAGTACCAGCTTGAGCAGCTGACATAGATAAACCGATTACTGCAGAAGCAAGAACCAGCGCTTTAGTCATTGATAATTTCATTTAACTCTCCTCCAGGTTTTTAAACCTATATATTTAATTTTGTGTTATTGCTAACACGATAATTACAACAAAAATCTATCCCTGATGTAAACTAATTTCTGTCCCTTTATTTCCTAATATTTATACAGTAGTCATAAATAGTTTGGAACTCTTTTAACGCTAACTTTTTAAATACTGCAAAATGCAGACTTTAGTTTATTAGAATTTAATTATTTACGCATATTCATCGTTATTTTCATAACGCCTTAGCTTCCGCCACAGTGTTGTTTTATCGATACCTAACACCTTAGCCGCTTTAGTCTTTTTACCCTGAAAGCAGCTTAAAACATGGCTTATGTATTCTTGTTCAAGCTCAACAAGAGAAACAAATTCTTCGTTTGAGAATTGTAATATTCCCTTGTCATTACCATTGGCAGTATTGACATTCTGCCAACTTAACACTGGCCCATCTGCAAGAATAATACTTCGTTCAACAGCATTACGAAGTTCTCGCACATTTCCCTCCCAGCTTGCCTGGCAAATGCGATTTAGAGAAACACTATCATAACCTTGTGTTTTACGATTATATCGTTCAGCAAATTCTGTCACAAAAGACTCAACTAAAGCTGGAATGTCTTCACGCCGCTCTTCTAATGAAGGTACTGCGACTGAAACAACGCTTAATCGATTATAAAAATCTGTACGCAGCTTCCCTTCTTTTAACAGTTCGTCCATATCATAATTACTTGCAGCAATGAGTCTTACATCAACATCAATTTTATTGCTGCTACCAACACGTTGAATGTATTTTTCATCTATCGAACGTAATAACTTAACTTGCATGTTGTCTGAAATCTGACTAATTTCATCTAAGAATAAAGTACCGCCATTTGCTTGCTCAATTAAACCTTTCATATTTAATGTTGCATCATTTACACCTTTCTGAACATGACCAAACATTTCACGTTGAAAAACTGTTTCATTAAGCCTTCCACAATCAACACTTATAAAAGGTTTATCTTTACGTGGGCTATGCCCGTGTAAAGCACACGCGACAAGTTCTTTACCAGTACCAGATTCACCTAAGATTACGGCACTACAATCAACCTCTGCAAGCTTATCGATAGTATCGAATAATAACTTCATTGCAGGTGTATCACCTATTAAACCGAAACGATTACGCTTAGATCCTAAACGACGTTTAAGTAGTTTATTTTCATTATTAATCTGAGCAGCTTTAATCGTGCGCTCTATCATCAATTGCAACTCATTAAAATCGAATGGTTTTTTAATAAAGTCGCTTGCTCCACGTTTCATTGCTTCAACGGCATTTTCAACTGACGAGTAACCAGTCATAACCAATACTGGAATATCAATATCAACTTGTCGCAGTTCACTTAATAATTCAAACCCGTTCATTCCTGGCATACGTAAATCGGTAATAACAATATCTGCTCCAACTTGAGTAAATTTGTTTAAACAACTTTCCGCATCTGTAAAGATTTGACATGCGTATCCTGTATTATCACAATTCCTTTTCATCACCTTGCCCGTGATCACATCATCATCTACGAACATAATTCTTAATGGTTTACTCGACATAACTTGCCTCACTAGAATCGATAGTATTCACCGTACTATTCTTATTATTTGGTGTTTCTGATTGTCTGTCAGTGTTAACTGTCTTTGCTTCAACAGGTAAAACAATACTAACTTTAACCCCTGAGGGAATAACCTTTTCAATATTGATAGTTCCGCCATGACGCTTGATAATTCCATAACTAACAGATAATCCTAAACCTGTACCTTCACCCTCTTGTTTAGTGGTGAAAAACGGATCAAAGACTTTAGAAACATTATTATTATCAATCCCCTTACCATTATCCAAAACCTCAACAACTATCATTTCATTCGAGCTTGATGCGGAAACAAATATATTGCTATCTTCAGGCGAGGCTTGAATTGCATTTAAAATGATATTAACAAGCACTTGCTGCAACATATTAGAATCACCTATCATTATTAAAGGCGAATGAATTTGTGTAACCAAATGAATCTGTGCCGTTTCAATGCGGTGATGTAGTAAGGACAATGTTTCCGTTAACAACTCACTCATATCGAATTTTTTAAACTGTGGCTCATTTTCTTTTGCAAAGTTTAAAATGCCTTGAACAATATTGGCGCAACGTTTTACTTCTGTTTGTAGAAGCTGCATGTCACTAGCTGCTTGAGGATTATCACTTTTAATTTCATCTTCCACTAAACTGGCAAGTGACGTTATATTCATTAAGGGATTATTGATTTCATGTCCAATACCTGCAGCTAACTGACCAATAGACGCTAAACGTTCTGACTGACAAACAGCACGTTCAGCTTTATCACGCTCATCTTCGGCTTTTTCTAAACATGTCACTAAATAATTAAACGCACGTCCAGCAAGACCAATTTCATCTTTAACATTGGAATTAGCCTCATAACGTATCGTATGTTCACCATCTGCATAACGAGTGATAATGCTCGCGAGTATTTGTACAGGTTTTGCCAACTGATACGATGCCCAAACAGCAAAAGCTAAACTAATAACGAGTAATAATGCGAGCAACAACCAAATTGAATTTTGCATACTCTTGATAGGAGCAAGAACAAAATTTGTTGCAACTTCAATAACTATAAGCCATTGAGTATCACTTGATGGATATGGATGAATCTTACGATAAAAAAACATACGATCATCATCTTTATACAATGAACCATACGTCGTTGAATTACGAACTGATAGCCATTCATCTTTTGTTAAGTCTGTTGATAGTCGATGTTTTGTTCCAACTTGATTAGCAAACCGTTTGCTCGAATCTTTATGGTACAAATAAATGCCATCGCGTTGAGGGTTTTCACTCACTTCAACAATGTAGGCATTTCCTGGGTATCCACCTAGTGCTGCCTCCATTGTTGAGTCTACGCGTTGCCCCCACATATTAACAATCAGCACACCTTCTACTTTATCAACCTCATCTTTAATGGGAACAGAATAACGAACCATCGCAGGGCAAAAATCAGCACCAGGAACTACCTGACCTAATTCAAAATTAGACATTACCACTTTATTGGAAGACTTAAGTGCCTCTTGAAAAAATGGACGTGAAGATTGGTTAGCCACATACATTCGCTGCTTATCTTTATCGAAACGTTTGGCTGGAATAGGTTTGCCTTCTTTTACTTTAACCAACGTTTTACCGTCATTATCAAGATAACGTAATGCTTGGATACTCGATACAGAATGTTGGTAATTTAAGAAGAACTGCTCTAATTCTTCAGCGCGTTGTTTATATAAATTAGGATTTTTCTGGTATGTCTCTAACAAGTGACTCGAAGCAAACTTTTTCACGGCCGGAACGCGTGCAAGTCCATTAGCAATGGCTTTTTGACTGTTGAGGATAATTTCCACCTCTCCAGCCATTTTATCAAGCGTGGTATGTAATTCTGATTCAGTTCGTTGGGTAATTTCAACTTCCATTTTATCTACCACACCAAATAGCAGAACAAGTAGCGGTATACTTGTCAGCAAAGAGAAAGCTAGAAAAAATTTAAACCGTATTGACATCAATAATCACTTTGGTTGCATTATGCAATAAGCTTATCAATAATTAGGTTTGATTAAAAGTTGAACAAATCAAGCAATACAAAAGGTTGCATTTTGCACAACTCTAGTTGATACTCTAATAATTACAATGAGTTACGAGTAGTCAAAGGGACTATAAGATGACGATAGATAAAAGAAGGAAAGGCAAAAACAAAGAATAAACTTACAAATATTGCGTAAAACTCCCATTCTTGGCTATGGGTTGAACCAGTAATCTTTTGCTCGAGTCCCCAAGTAAAGAACATTGCGAAACAACCAAAGACTCCCCACTCTAAAAATCTCATCCATATATGCTTTTGTCCACCATAAGGTGCTGGAAAAATTATAAAAAATTTCTCGCTCAACCAAGGTAAATTAGCAAGGATAAAGCAAACAACTAAAATTAAGAAAATACTATTATTCATTTGAATGGCTTATCAGAATTTAGCTAGCAGATACGACCTTTAAACAAAGACTCAATAGTGCATCGGGAAATAAACCAATCATTAGAACAAAAATGGCATTCAAGCTAATCATAACTCTCATATCCACTGAGCATCGTATCGCTTCGGTTGTTTCAGATTTATCAAAATACATAATCTTGATAACTCGAAGATAATAATAAGCACCAATAATTGAGAAGACAACACTCGCTGCCGCAAGCCAAACCATATCAACAGCCACAACTTCTCGTAATACGGACATTTTCGCCCAGAACCCAAGGAAAGGAGGAACACCAGCCATAGAGAACATTAAGATCATCATGAGAAAAGCTGACCACGGGCTACGTTCATTCAATCCTTTAAAATCATCCAACTTCTCAGCTTCAAACCCTTTACGGCTTAATAAGATAATCATACCGAATGAACCAAGAGACATTAACGTGTACGTTATAGTGTAAAACATCGAAGCTGATACGCCTGCCTGAGTTCCCGTCATAACACCCAACATTAAGAAACCAATATGTGAAATAGTTGAATATGCCAGCATACGTTTAATATTAACTTGTGCAATGGCAACAATATTACCAACAGCAAGCGACATAAGAGTGAGTAGAATTAAAATATCCTGCCACTGCACTATAACTGAACCTAAGCCATCGATAAGTAAACGCATTAGCATGGCAAACGCAGCTAATTTAGGTGCAGAACCTAGAAACAAAGTAACCGCAGTTGGTGCCCCCTCATATACATCAGGTACCCACATATGAAATGGAACAGCACCCAATTTAAATGCAACACCAATTATGAGGAAAACAATGCCAAAGACTAAAACGAGTTGATCCTGCACACCTGCCGCTTGCTGACTAATAACAGCTAAATCTAAACTACCGGTAATACCGTAAATCATCGACATACCGTATAACAGCATTCCTGAAGCAATCGCACCTAATACAAAATACTTCATTGCCGCTTCAGATGCCCTTGCCGAATCGCGATGCATTGCAACCAGAGCGTATAAAGATAATGATAATAATTCCAAGCCTAAATAAATGGTTAGTAAATTATGTGCCGAGATTAGAATCATCATACCTAATACAGCGAATAGTCCTAATACGTAAAACTCACCTTTAAATAAACCACGGTCTTTTAAATAATCTTTTGCATATAAAAAAACCATAAACGTAGCAATGTAAATGGCTATCTTAAGAACATCACCAATACCATCACGAACAAAAGTATCACTAAACGTTAAAATCGGCTTGCCAACAAATGTTGCAATGGTAATAAGCACAGCAATAACAAGTGTTGCTTGCGATAACATATAAGTTGCACCGCGGCTTTTTTCACTTAAAAATAAATCCGCAACTAAAATAATGCAAGCCATACTCAGCATGAATATTTCTGGCAGTGCGGGCATTACATTAGGTATTTCAAAACTCATTATCTTAATCTCTTAAACAACTTAGTTAATTTTTGATTGCATCACATGATGCAATAAATTTTGCACACTCGGTTCCATTACTTCAAGCAATGGCGCTGGATATAAACCAAAGAACAGAACCGCTACAGCCAGAATACTTAAAATTAATATTTCACGACTATTAACATCTTTTAATGCCGCTACGTTTTCATTTGCAACATCACCGAATAAAACTCGTTTTACCATCCATAAAGTATAAGCCGCACCAATAATTAAGGTAATTGCAGCAGCAAAGGCATACCAAAAATTCGCTTTAAAGGCACTAAGGATAACCATGAACTCACCAACAAAACCTGATGTACCAGGTAGTCCTGCATTTGCCATTGAGAATAAAACCATAAAGGCGGCGAAAATCGGCATGGTATTCACTACCCCACCATAATCATTTATTTGACGTGAGTGCATTCGGTCATACAATACACCAACACATAAGAACATTGCGGCAGAAATGAAACCATGCGATATCATTTGCACGATACCACCTTCAATTCCCATCACAGCGCCAGCCATATTCGCATCTTTTTGTGCGATGGCAAAAATAATAAAGAAACCTAAGGTTACAAATCCCATATGAGATATAGACGAATAAGCAATAAGCTTTTTCATATCTTGTTGTGCGAGAGCAACAAAACCAATATACACAACAGCAATTAAAGATAAGGCTATCATTAACCAATCAAGCGACGCACTTGCATCAGGCGTAATCGGTAAAGAGAAACGTAAGAAACCATAAGCACCGAGCTTTAACATAATAGCAGCAAGAATAACGGATCCACCGGTAGGGGCTTCAACGTGTGCATCGGGCAACCAAGTGTGTACTGGGAACATTGGTACTTTAACCGCAAACGCTAATAGGAATGCAAGAAAGATGAGTACTTGTACATCCAAGCTCATTTTAAAAGCATGGAAATCTAAGATACTAAAGCTTCCTGACTTTACTGCTAAATAAAGCAATGCAATTAGCATAAAGACCGAACCGAAAAAAGTATAAAGGAAGAATTTTATTGTTGCGTAAACTCGGCGTGGGCCACCCCATACACCAATAACAATAAACATTGGTATTAGCATTGCTTCCCAGAATACATAAAATACCGCGGCATCAAGCGCAGCAAATACACCAATCATTAAACCTTCCATAATAAGAAATGCGGCCATATATTGGGCAGTACGTGTTTTAATAACATCCCAACCAGCAAGCACAACTAAAATAGTTGTAAACGATGTAAGAATAATAAGAGGCATTGATATTCCATCAACACCTAAATGATAATTAATTTTAAAACGTTCTATCCACGACACATTTTCAACAAATTGCATCGTTGCAACCTGTGTATTAAATTCTGTAAATAATGGCAATGAGATCAAGAAAGTTGCAATGGCAATAACAAGAGTAAGCACCTTTGCTTCCATCGCATTTTTATCTCCACCCGTTGCCAACACGAGCATGCCACCAAATATTGGTGTCCAGATAACTAAGCTTAACAAGGGCCAATCCATAAACATTTAAAACAACCTTTATCTAAATTAACTTATGTACAAATATTGCTAACAATGCACATAGACCTAAAATCATGGCAAAAGAATACGTGTAGAGATAACCCGTTTGCATACGACGTAAAATCAAAGAGAACCAGCCAATTGTTTTAGCTGAACCATTTACGATAAAATTATCAATAAGTTTTGTATCAACGTATGTCCATAAAACCTTACCTAAACCTCGACTACCACCGGCGAAAACAATTTCATTGAATTTATCAAAACCATACTTGTTGATGAAAACAGTATGTATCAATGAGAATTTTTGTTGAATTACAGCTGGAAGATCTGGACGCTTCATATAGAGGAACCAAGCAGTACCAACTCCGGCAGCCGCTAACCAGAAAGGCAATGTAAATATTGAATGGGCTATCATTGCCCAAGCAATAGAATCAGAGCCCTCAAACATTTTAGCCACTTCACCTAAAACATCATGTTGAGGTAAAACAAAAATAGCATCACCAAAGAAATTACCAAACGCCATATCACTAACAAAATAACCACCTATAAAGATAGAGGGTATAGCCAACAAGATAAGTGGTAATGTCACAACCCACGAAGGTTCATGTAAATGTGATTTAGTGTGTTTGTCCATGCGTTCTTCACCATGAAAAACCATAAAGTACATACGGAAGCTGTATAGTGCTGTTATAAATACGCCTGCCAATACAGCTATGTAAGCATAGGTATGACCTGGTGTAGAAGAATGCGCAACCGCTTCAATGATTGAATCTTTTGAGAAGAAACCAGCAAAACCGGGTGTACCAATTAAAGCTAACGAACCAATTAACGCCGTAATCCAGGTGATAGGTAGATACTTACGAAGACCACCCATCTTGCGCATATCTTGCTCATGATGCATCGCAATAATGACAGCACCAGCTCCTAAGAATAATAATGCTTTAAAGAATGCATGGGTCATTAAGTGGAATACAGCGGCTCCATAAGCAGAAGCACCTAATGCCACCGTCATATAACCTAACTGTGAAAGTGTTGAGTAAGCGACGACACGCTTAATATCGTTTTGTACGAGACCTAAGAAGCCCATAAACAATGCCGTGGTTGCACCAATTATCATCACAAATGAAAGTGCGGTTGTCGAAAGTTCAAACAGTGGCGACATACGCGCAACCATAAAAATCCCAGCAGTTACCATTGTCGCAGCATGAATTAATGCAGAGATAGGTGTCGGGCCTTCCATTGAATCTGGTAACCAAACATGTAAAGGCACTTGAGCAGACTTACCCATTGCACCAATAAATAATAAAATACAAATAACCGTCATCACCGACCATTCTTGGTTGGGAATAACAGTCATTGTTAAGTTATTTACTTTATCAACATTATTAAACACGGTAGCATAATCAAGACTACCGAAATACATCAACACGGCAGCAATACCAAGCAAGAAACCAAAGTCGCCTACGCGATTCACTAAAAATGCTTTTAAGTTTGCATAAATCGCAGTAGGTTTTTTATACCAAAAACCGATTAACAAATAGGAGACTAGGCCTACAGCTTCCCAACCAAAGAACAACTGCATAAAGTTATTCGACATTACCAACATAAGCATGGCAAATGTAAATAATGCTATATAACTAAAGAATCTTTGATATCCGTCATCATCTTTCATATAACCAATAGTATAGATATGCACCATTAACGATACGAACGTAACAACCACCATCATCATGGCCGTTAATTTGTCAACTAAGAAACCTACTTCGAAACGAATGCCATCACTCACTAGCCAGGTGTAAACTGTTCCATTAAAACTTGGTGCTCCATCAATGATGATGTTTTTGAAGACAACCATCGATAAAGCACAGGCAATAGCAACACCGGCAATAGCAGCGACATGTGCACCAGTACGTCCAACAACCTTACCGAATAAACCAGCAATGATTGAACCGACTAATGGCGCAAGTACTATCCATAAATAAACTGTTTGCATATCTTCAAACACAATAAAACCCTTTGCTAATTACCCTTTGAGGGAATCTAATTCTTCAACATTTATTGTTCGTTTATTACGGAACAATACAACTAAAATTGCTAAACCAATTGCCGCTTCGGCTGCCGCAACCGTTAATATAAAGAACACAAACACCTGCCCTGCTACGTCGCCTAAGTAGTATGAGAAAGCAATAAAGTTTGTATTAACGGCTAACAACATTAATTCAATCGACATTAAAATAATAATGACATTTTTTCTGTTCAAGAAAATACCAGCCACACTAATACTAAAAAGTATCGCGCTAAATGTTAAGTAATCTGATAATGGCATTTTAATTCTCTTTTAATCTTTATTTATTTCTGTGCTTCAGAATCCATTTCTACAACACGCATGCGATCTTCTCGTTTAACTGCGATTTGTTTAATTGGATCTTGTCGTTTCGTTTCAGGTCGTCGACGATGCGTTAATGCAATCGCGGCGATAATGGCTACTAATAATATAATTGCTGCAATTTCAAATGGATAAACGTAAACCGTATACATCACTCGACCGAGTTCACGCACATTACTATAGTCAGCTGCATGCCTTGCTGGCTCTACAAATTGCGCTAAACCAAAATGCGCAGGCCCTACTGCCATTACCAATAAAACGGCTAATATAATAGCGACGAGCAAACCGATAGGTAAATAGCGAATGAATCCTGCTCGTAACTGTGCAATATTAATATCTAGCATCATTACAACAAATAAGAACAACACCATAACCGCACCAACATAAACAAGTATTAAACTTATCGCTAAAAACTCTGCTTCAAGCAATAACCAAATACCTGCAGATAAGAAAAAAGTAAGCACTAAAGATAATGCTGCTTGAATTGGATTTTTTGCCGTAATAACCATTAAAGCACTAGCCAACGTTAGCGCAGCAAAAACATAAAAAATAATTTGTTCTACAGACATTTTATTTACCGATATTCTGAGTCATTTGAACGAGCGGTTGCGATATCACTTTCGTACTTATCGCCAACCGCTAGTAATTTTTCTTTCGTCATATACAAATCACCACGAACTTCACCATGGTATTCATAAACATGCGTTTCAACAATCGAATCAACTGGGCAAGACTCTTCGCAGTAACCACAAAAGATACATTTTGATAAATCGATATCGTAACGTGTAGTACGTCGAGATCCATCATCTCTCTCTTCTGATTCAATCGTAATAGCTAGAGCAGGACATACAGCCTCACACAATTTACATGCGATACATCGTTCTTCACCATTTGGATAACGGCGCAGTGCGTGCAAACCACGAAAACGTGGTGAAATAGGTGCTTTCTCTTCAGGGTATTGCAACGTTACTTTACGCGCAAAGAAATAACGCCCAGTAAGCTGCAAGCCCTTAAGCAATTCAATCAAAAATAAACTTTTTATAAATGCTTTCATTATCTTAGTTTAGTCACTCTTAAATCCGCTGTTCTTACTTCAATCATGGCGCTTAATTCCACCATGGTGGCAAACCTGCCAAAATAAAAAGACCCACAACTAAGATCCAAACGATAGTTACAGGAATAAATACTTTCCAACCCAAACGCATAATTTGATCGTAACGATAGCGCGGGAATGTCGCTCTAAACCATAAGAAGAAAAACATAAAGAATGCTGTTTTCGCTAAGAACCAAGCCATACCCGGAACCCATGCAAACCAAGCTTCTAAATTAAAAGTCATTCCTAATAGGTTAAAGTTAATGCCATCAAATGGAGATAGCCAACCGCCCATAAACATAATGGCGGCTAATGCTGAGATTAGAATCATGTTTGCATATTCGGCTAAAAAGAATACCGCAAAGGTCATACCTGAATATTCAACATGGAAACCAGCAACAATTTCTGACTCGCCTTCTGCAACATCAAACGGTGCACGGTTTGTTTCCGCAACTCCCGAAATAAAGTACACAATAAATAATGGGAACAATGGTAACCAGAACCAACTAATAAAACCCATACCTGCCTGTGCTTCTACAATATCACCGAAATTCATGCTTTGCGCGGCCATTAATACACCAACGAGGGCAAAGCCCATCGCAATTTCATATGAAACAATTTGAGCTGCTGAGCGCATTGCACCTAATAAAGCATACTTAGAGTTCGATGCCCAACCGGCAACAATAACACCATAAACACCAATTGAAGTGATCGCTAATATAAAGAGTAATGATGCATCAACATCAGCAAGCACCTTTGTTGAATCAAAAGGAATAACAGCCCATGCAGCAAGTGCGGGTGCAAGTGATAAAATCGGAGCGATAATGAATAAGAATCTGTTAGCGCCTGTCGGTAAGATAATTTCTTTAAACATGAGCTTAACAGCATCGGCAATTGGCTGACCGAGCCCCCACATTTTAAAGCCAAAGAAACCAACTATAGTTGGGCCTTTACGTACTTGCATCGCACCAATAATTTTACGTTCGAAATAAGTAAAGTAGGCGACGCTTAACATTAGCGGCACCATTATAATAACGATTTTAATTAAGATAAGAACCACAGCCACCATGGGCTCAGGTAAAAAGCTTAAGAAAAATGTATTTAACCAATCAAACATATTATTAACTCGTGTTTACTTTTTATAATATTAACTAGCGGTTATTTCTAAACAGCCATAGCTATCAGCTAAAGCATTTGTTTCTTTTATTGCAGCAGCAACTAATGCACTATTATCTGCAACGCCTTCATCGACAATAACAGACATACTTACTGTACCGCCCTTTTGTGTAACTGATGCGATGCCGTCTTGCACTAAACCTTGTTTCTTTGCTAAAGCAGGACTAACAATAATACTGGCTTGAGCCATATCATTGGTAGCTTGTAATGCTTGCGAACGTCGAGTCAAGCTATCAACTGAATAAATAGGTACGAAACCAATCCTTTCGATACCCGTTGGACTTGTATCTGCCAATATAGATTCAGAGTCGCTCCATTGATATTGTGTTTGTGAGGCAGATGATGTTGTGCTTTGTATTTCTGAACGTACTTCTTCTATATCCACAAAATCAAAACCATCAACTTCAAATAAATTACCAAGTACACGCAGTACTTTCCAACCAGGTCTAATTTCAGCTTCTGGCGTAACACTGGCATTAAAACTTTGCCATGTACCCTGTGCATTAACAAAACTACCTGCAGTTTCAGTAAAAGCTGTAATCGGTAATAAGACATCAGAATAAGATTTCATCGCATCCGTAGCAAAGGATGAAAAGTTCACAACAAAATCTGATTCACTAATGGCATTCATTGCAGCAGAAGATGATGCACAATCAAATTCGGGCTCTACATTAAAAAGTAAATACGCGTTAAGTGTTTCATTTGTCATGCCATACGCATGCAAGCCTTCTGTCGTTGAAACTCCTGCAGCAGTTCTATGTGGAACGGCACCCGCTAACCATGCACCCGCTGAATTGGCACCATCCGTTAACTCACTTAATTCACAACCACTTAATTTTGCAATAGCAAAACTTAGTGCACGTAAACTTGAGAAATTACTTTGGAAACTTGCTTGTGTACCTAAAATAACGGCTGCGTTTTCGGCTTCGCTTAACGACTTAGCAATCGCTTTGTGCTCATCGTTCACCAATACACTATTTATTAATTTTTCAATACCAGACAGACCATCCGCTTTTGCGCCTAAGTCTATTAATGCTTTAGCAACTGCAGCTAAATCAGTAACCATTTTTGATGGAGCACTAATTATATTGGTATCTAATTTAAGGTTGAAATCATAATCTAATGGGTTAATGGCCATCATTGTTGCGCCATTACGATTTGCTTTACGCAAACGATGTGCAGCAATCGGTTGATCTTTTCTTATGTAAGAACCAACAAGTAAAGCAGCGTTAACGTTTTCTAAATCAGCGATATTCATATTAATCGATGGATACAATGACGCACTTGCTTGATCAGCAAAATCAGATTGACGTAAACGATGATCAATATTGTTAACACCCAACCCACGCAGCAATTTCTGCATTAAATACATTTCTTCCGTTGTTGCATTTGGTGAAATCAAACCACCCACTTTATCAACACCATCTTTTTCAATAACGGTTTTTAAACCTTCAACGGCATAATTTAAAGCCGTTTGCCAATCAACAAACTTCCAGCTATCGCCTTGTTTAATCATAGGCTGCTCTAATCGGTCGGCACTTTGAAGACCTAAGTAGCTATAGCGATCACGATCGGATAACCACATTTCATTAATGGATTCATTTTCTTTTGGTAATACACGCATAACTTCATTACGACGTGTTTCAACAATAACGTTAGAGCCAATGCAGTCATGTGCTGCAATACTTTCTGATTTTGTATTTTCCCACGGACGACTACTATAGCGATAAGGTTTAGAAGTTAATGCGCCTACTGGACAAAGATCGATAACATTGCCAGACATTTCTGAATCAACCGTACGTGCAACATACGTTGCAATACGTGTGTCTTCACCACGGCCAGTTGCGCCAAGCTCCATAATGCCGGCAATTTCTTGCCCAAAGCGTACACAACGTGTGCAATGAATACAGCGTGTCATTTCGGTCGAGATAAGCGGCCCAATATCTTTATCGGCAACAACGCGTTTACGTTCTGTATAACGTGAGGTTGAATTACCAAAGCCCATTGCAATATCTTGCAAATCACATTCGCCACCTTGATCACATATAGGGCAATCAAGTGGATGATTCACTAACAAAAACTCCATTACACTTTGCTGTGCTTCAAGTGCTCGGGGAGATTGCGTGAAAATTTTCATTCCATCGGTAACAGGTGTTGCACATGCAGGTAATGGCTTCGGTGCTTTTTCAACTTCGACTAAACACATGCGACAATTAGCCGCGACAGATAATTTTTTATGATAGCAAAAACGTGGAATAGTTATGCCCGCTTCATCGGCTGCTTCAATAACCATTTGGCCATCTGCAACTTGAAGAGGAATACCATTAATTTCAATATTAGCCATATCGTTTTCCGTACCTTACGCCTTACTACCGTACTTACATTTACCGTGATCAATATGATATTGAAATTCATCACGGTAATGCTTTAAGAAACTTTGCACTGGCATTGCTGCTGCATCACCTAATGCACAAATTGTTCGCCCTGCAATACGTGTTGCAACGCTATCTAATAAATCTAAATCTTCTTGTTTCCCATGACCATGTTCAATACGATGCATAACACGAGACAACCAACCCGTACCTTCACGACAAGGTGTACATTGACCACAAGATTCTTCATGATAAAAATGAGAAAGTCGTGCTAATGCGCCAACCATACAGGTTGTTTCATCCATGACGATGACGGAACCAGCACCTAACATAGAACCCGCTTTTGCAATCGAGTCGTAATCCATATCCATATCCATTGCAATTTCTGCTGGAAGCACTGGAACCGATGAACCACCTGGGATAACAGCTTTAAAGGTATGGCCATCGCGAATTCCGCCAGCCATTTCTAAAAGTTTTGAAAAAGGTGTTCCCATAGGTACTTCAAAGTTACCGGGATTATTCACATGGCCAGATACACAAAATAATTTTGTACCGCCATTGTTTGGTTTACCTTGTTCAAGAAACCACTTACCACCTTTTTCTAAAATAACAGGTACAGACGCCAAGCTCTCAGTATTGTTAATCGTTGTTGGTCTACCATATAAACCAAAGCCCGCGGGGAATGGAGGCTTAAATCTTGGCTGACCTTTTTTGCCTTCAAGTGATTCAAGCAATGCCGTTTCTTCACCACAAATATACGCACCAGCACCGAGATGATTATATAAATCGAAATCAATTCCCGAGCCTTGAATATCTGCACCTAATAAGCCCGCTTTATGTGCCTCATGTATCGCTTCTTCACAACGCGTGAACGGCTCCCAAAATTCGCCACGAATATAGTTATAACCTTTTGTTGCACCAATAACATAGCCAGCAATTGCCATGCCTTCAATCAGTTGGTGCGGGTTATAACGTAAAATATCTCTGTCTTTACATGTGCCCGGTTCACCTTCGTCTGAATTACAAACAATATATTTTTGACCAGGAGCTGTGCGAGGCATAAAGCTCCACTTCAAACCTGTTGGGAAACCAGCGCCTCCACGACCACGTAAAGCAGATAATTTTAACTCTTCAATTATTTCTTCAGGTGGTGTTTTTTCTTTAAGAATTTTTTGCCAAACAGAATAACCACCTACACTCTTATAACTTTCAAGTGTATGAGGATTATCTAAATGCAGAGTACGAAAACAAGTTTCGCCAACTAAGTTCGCGTTACTCATAAGTTCTAACCTGACTGTATATATTTTGTAATGTTTGCATTTTTATTCTTAAACTATTTATTAATTTAGGCTATCAATTAGCTTATCGATTGACTCAGGTGTTAGCTTTTCATGGTACGTATCACCAATTTGCATCATTGGTGCATTCACACACGCACCTAAACATTCCACCTCTTTTAACGAAAACTTTCCATCTTCAGTTATTTCACCAAAGGTAATACCTAATTTTTTTTCTAAGTGCCCCACAATTTCGTCAGAGCCACATAACATGCATGAAATATTAGTACAGACACAAATTTTATATTTACCAACAGGCTTTAATTCATACATGGAATAAAAACTGGCTACTTCAAAAACGGCAATGGATTCCATATCTAAATATTCAGCAACGGCATCGATTAAATCATCATTCAAATAGCCTGCATTTTGATCCTGAGCAATACGTAAGGCTGACATTACTGCTGATTGTTTTTTATCAGCAGGATACTTGGCAACCCATTCATCAATTTCTTTTTTTGATGCATCAGTCAGTAGTTCAATTTTGTTCTTTTGTTGCTTACGTAACATCATCGATCAATCTCTCCAAACACGATGTCCATCGTACCGATAACGGCAACCACATCCGCAAGCATATGGCCTTTGGTCATTTCATCCATTGCAGCCAAGTGTGCAAAACCTGGCGCACGTATTTTCAATCGGTAAGGTTTATTTGCACCATCAGAAACTAAGTATGTCGCGAACTCACCTTTAGGATGTTCAATCGCGGTATAGACTTCACCCTTGGGTAAAGTGAAACCTTCAGTAAAGAGTTTAAAGTGATGGATTAATGATTCCATATCACCTTTCATATGTTCACGACTTGGTGGTGATAATTTGTGGTCTTCTAACATCACTGGGCCTGGATTTTGTCGTAACCAATTAATACATTGCTTAATAATCCTGTTTGATTGACGCATTTCCTCAACACGAATCAAATAACGATCATAACAATCACCTTCTACACCTACAGGAATATCAAAATCTACTTTATCGTAAACTTCATAGGGTTGTTTTTTGCGTAGATCCCATTCGATACCTGAACCACGGAGCATTGGCCCAGTAAAACCTAAGTTAAGCGCACGCTCAGGTGATACAACTGCAATACCGACAGTACGCTGCTTCCAAATTCGGTTATCAGAAAGTAATGTTTCGTATTCATCAACATATGTTGGAAAACGATTGGTAAAGTCTTCGATAAAATCAAGCAATGAACCATCACGTGCTTTATTCATGCTTTCTGATTGTGCTTCGTTACGGTATTTAGTTTTCTTGTCGTAACGTGGCATCCGTTCAGGCAAGTCACGGTATACGCCACCTGGACGATAATATGCTGCATGCATACGTGCACCGGATACGGCTTCGTACATATCCATTAAATCTTCACGTTCGCGGAAAGCATAAAGGAAAACAGTCATTGCACCGATATCAAGTGCATGCGTTCCAATCCACATTAAGTGATTTAAGATTCGAGTAATTTCATCAAACATAACGCGAATATATTGCGCACGTTCTGGTGCCTCTACACCAAGTAGTTTTTCTAGCGATAAAACATAACCATGTTCATTACACATCATGGATACGTAATCGAGTCTATCCATATAAGGAATAGTTTGATTGTATGGTTTGCTTTCTGCTAATTTTTCAGTCGCACGATGTAATAAACCAACATGTGGATCAGCGCGTTCTATTACTTCACCATCCATTTCTAAAACAAGTCGTAATACACCATGTGCAGCAGGATGCTGTGGACCAAAATTAAGGGTATAGTTTTTAATCTCAGGCATCTTTCTTCTCTCCTGAAATTGCGTTCATTGCTAAAGTAGCTTCACGTTCGGCATAACGATGATCATGACGAATAACACGCGGCGTATTCACACGGGGGTCAATTGAAACGGGTTGGTAGATAACACGCTTTTGTTCTTCGCAATAACGCATTTCAACATTACCGGATAATGGAAAATCTTTTCTGAATGGATGGCCGATAAAACCATAGTCAGTCAATATACGACGTAAATCTGGATGACCCTCAAAAACAATGCCGTAAAGATCAAATGCTTCACGTTCAAACCAATCAACGCCTTTCCAAATATCAATAACAGAAGCAACAACTGGTGGTTCACCATCGACAAAAGTTTTAACACGAATGCGGTGATTATTTTTTACGGATAACAATTGGTATGCCACAGCATAACGCGGGCCTTCCCATTGCGAGTCATCGTAAGCACTGTAATCAACACCACAAACATCTACGGCTTGTTCACAGTGAAATGCTGGATCATCTCGAAGGATCATACAAACTTCATAGATATCTGCATGGTTTGCAATAACGTTTACTTCGTTAAATGCAACAACAACTTCCGTTACTTTACCATTTAAGGTTTTACGAAGTGTTTCTGCTAATTTATTATAATAATCGGACATTTTTTATCGTTACTTTTGTAAAAACTTTAATTAGGTGCGAGCTATCGTATTCGTACGACGAATTTTATTTTGTAATTGTATAATTCCATACAGCAATGCTTCTGCAGTTGGTGGACAACCCGGTACATAGATATCAACCGGTACAATACGATCACAACCTCGAACAACTGAATATGAATAGTGGTAGTACCCACCACCGTTGGCACATGAGCCCATTGATATAACCCAACGGGGTTCAGCCATTTGGTCATAAACTTTGCGTAACGCTGGTGCCATTTTATTTACTAATGTTCCTGCAACAATCATTACATCTGACTGCCGTGGACTTGGGCGAAAAATAACACCCATTCTATCCATATCGTATCGAGCTGCTGCCGCTTGCATCATTTCAACTGCGCAGCAGGCTAAACCAAATGTCATCGGCCATAATGAACCGGTTCTTGCCCAGTTAATTAAGCCATCGGCACTAGTCGTGAAGAAACCTTGTTGGGTTAAGCTCTTTTCGATTACTCGACCCGGTTCTGGGTTCTGAGCATCTAAAGGTTTAATTGTTTCATCGGTAAAGGTACCGTCAACAATGTTATCAGAAGCTGACATATTAGAATCGACTCCCATTTTCGTTCCTACTCCCATTCAAGCGCCCCTTTCATCCACTCATAGATAAAACCGATAACTAAAATACCGAGGAATATTACCATTGCAACATAACCAAATACGCCAATTTCTTCGAGCACAACGGCCCAAGGGAATAAAAATGCAATTTCTAAATCGAAAATAATAAACAAGATAGCAACAAGATAGTATCGAACATCAAATTTCACACGTGAATCTTCAAATGCCTCAAAACCACACTCGTAGGGAGAATTTTTTTCTGAATCTGGTTTTACGTTGCCCGTCAAAAAACTTAGGCTAAAACCTAACGCAATCATGATACCGCCAACGGCAAGGCCAACGATGATAAAAATGAGCACTGGTAAGTAATTTTCCAGCATTGTTTGCTCCCCCTTGTGAACATGTGTGGCAACTGTAGCTGCTCTTAATACTTTTTACATGTTAGTTTTTAGTGCCAAGCAGTGTAGGCGCACGGTGGTTAAGTGTCAAGCATACCAAAAGAGATATTATTCAATAAAATCAATGTATTACGTTATTTTTGGGAGGTATAAAAAATTTCAGTTCTAAATGATTAGTTTTTTTTATTACAAAAAGAGTATGCAATACCAAAACGAAACCCGAAAACCTACAAATATCAAAAAAACAACGAAAATTCAAATATTCTTAAGTATCATTGAGCTAGGAGCTTTAAATTATGAGAGTACAAAATCTTCAGGATCAAAACGCCAATGACTGAGCTTTTTAAAAATACAGAGCAGCACCAAAAGACTCTAGCCCATAAAATATTGGTTGAGCAAATCAAAACTCAGTACCAAACTTTATTACCCATACTTTTTGTTAACCTTATCGTCAGTACCTCCCTAGTCTACGGGCTATGGGATATAGTAGAACAAAGAGTATTGATGGTGTGGTTAGGACTAATGCTGTTGCAGTTATGCGCAAGAGTTGCTAGCTATATTATCTATAAACGTTACTTTGTCTCGGCACATGTGAAACGCTATGCTTTATACTTTGTACTTGGCACAGGGATAACCGGTTTATTATGGGGTATTGGGAGTGTCATTTTTTTCCCTGTACAGCTTGAGTATCAGCTATTTATACTTTTTGTTTTGATTGGTATGGGAGCTGGCGCAGTTTCATCTCTGACAGTCTATCTTCCAGCCTTTTTTTCTTATTTTCCTGTTTCAGTAATACCAATCAGTATTCCGCTATTTCTGGTTGCTGAACCTATTCAAATATCGCTTGGAGTAATGCTAATAGCATACATACTCGCTTTATCTTATTTTGGTATGAACATAAATCGCACTCTGATTCAGTCATTAAGGCTACGCTTTGAAAATATCGATTTAGTTGAACAATTACGCCAGCAAAAAGACGAAGCAGAACAAGCCAATTTATCTAAGTCAAAATTTCTTGCCGCCGCCAGCCATGACTTACGTCAACCCTTACATGCTTTAACCCTGTTCACGTCGGTATTAGATGAATCGATTCAATACCCAAAAATGCGAAAAGTAGTCGAACAAATCAATGCTTCTGTACAGGCACTGCAAAGCCTGTTTAACGCCCTGTTGGATATATCACGACTCGATGCTGGTGTGATGCAAATTGAAAAAACAGACTTCTATTTGCAGCCCCTGTTCGAAAAACTAGCCAATGATTTCAATCCACAGGCAAGTGAAAAAGGACTTTTGATCCACTGGCCTACATGTGCGTACGCTGTGCATAGCGATCTGAACTTGTGTGAGCAAATTTTGCGCAACTACATTTCAAATTCCATTCGTTATTCTAATACAGGCGATATCCACATTACATGTAAAGCCAGCGACGAAATAGTTTGTATTCGGGTGACTGATACTGGTATTGGTATTCCTGCTTCTGCTCAAAAGAAAATCTTTGATGAGTTTCATCAACTGAATAACCCGGAACGCGATCGTAACAAAGGTTTAGGGTTGGGTTTAGCTATTGTTCAACGTACCGCAACATTACTCGGACACAGTATTGGACTTGAATCGACATTAGGCAAAGGCTCAACTTTTTTTATTAATATAGAACAAACAACAATAGACAAAGATGTCATAAAGATTGGTAACCTATCGGATAACCCTGTATTCCCAATTAACAACAACGTACTCATTGTTGTAATAGATGACGAACTTAGTATTCGCGAAGCCACAAAAAGTTTACTAGAGACTTGGGGATGTGAAGTGGTAACGGCCGTTGACCAAGCTGAAGTAATAACAAAGATGAACCAACTAAACCGTCCCCCGGACGGTATTATTGCTGACTACCGCCTACGAGAAAATAAAACCGGAATCGAGGCAATTCACGCTATCGAGGCTGCATATAAGACAGACATTCCTGCATTGATTATTACAGGTGATACTGGAGCCGATCGCCTGCGAGAAGTGAACAATAGCGGCTATCAGGTATTACACAAACCGGTTGCGCCCGTCAAACTACGAACTTTTCTACGAAACATACAATTAAAATCTAAATAATTTCTGGTAGTAGATAGTCTGCAAGGGTGAATTATCACCCTTGCTTTAGCTATTACAATCACAGTTTGAGCATAATTAACTTAACACTAAAACCATAACTGATTAAATGACATCTGCACTTGCCGAGTAAACCAACTACGGTTTGTAATTAGATGATTAATCCAGCACCCCATTACCGTCGCCATCACGATATACCGTGCTGTTAATAATCAAACCGGGTAGTTGCGCATTACTACCAAAATCCCAGTTCGATGAAGACCAACCAGAATACATCGTGGTGCCACCGACGCAGCCAGTGTCATCCGCGGTTATCGGACATTGCAGTTCCGACAGGGTAGCCATGGTAGTACCCGTTGGGTTGACCCCACCGCCGGAATTATTGGTGCCAATAGCATTGGTCGCACCCCGACCCGAGGCCATATAAGTCGACGTATAACTGGCACCGTCACTCCACCCCACCAGTGCACCAACGTCCTGGTTGCCGGTGACAATACTCGTGGCAAAACTGTTTGTGATCGTGCTCTGTTGATTGGCATCCCCAACCAGCCCACCAACAAAGCGATTACCACTGACCGAACCCGTTGCAAAGCTATCGCTCAAATCCAGTTGATACGATAAACCTATCAATCCGCCGATATAGTCACCCGTTACCATGACCGAACCCGTTGCAAAACTGTTATTGATTTGTACCTTGAAGTCCGTATTTGAATCATTAACCTGGCCTATCAATCCCCCTACCCTGTCGGAGCCAGTAACATCACCTGTGGCATAGCTGCCATTGATAATTGCACCTTGATTACCAAATAATTCATCTATGCGGCCAATCAGCCCACCAGTGTATAGACCACCAGTGCCTGTCACGGTTGCCAACGAAACATTGTTTGTCAGGATGGAATTCGTCAGCGCATAGGCGATTAAGCCACCGGTATGGTTATTCCCTGCCACACTCCCGTCAACACGGCAATTGTGTATTGTCACGCTACCGCCCGAATTCGCATCAACTGCACCCGCGAGTATTCCAGTACTGGTTTGGCCGGTAATATCCGCCCCTTCCAGAATCAGGTTCTGAATGGTGATTGAGCCAATCGTGTATACACGGCCAAACAGGGAACTGTAGTCACCGTTGGTTTCAGCGTCACCGGCGATTCTGTTCACGTACAGGTTACGGATAACATAGCCATTACCATTAAAATTTGCAGCGAAGGCGGTTCCTAATAATCGGCCGATAGGCAACCAACCGTTATTTGAGCCATCGCCATCATAATCGTAATAGGTATCCCCGGCATCGGCTATGTTATTGCCATTGGTATCAAAATCCAGATCCGCTACCAGCTCATAACCATTACACCCACCAACCGGGCAACCACTACTATCTACGTTGCCATTATTATCAGTCAGAGATGTTCCTGCCAGATCGTAACGAATCCAGTCCAGTTGTTGCAGTGACGCAATCTCGATCAGACCATCGTTATCATCATCGACATCGACACTATTCACAATACCGTCACTGTCCGTATCGGGGTTACTACTTGACCCGCCACCGCCACCACAACTACTGAGAACAGCTGTGCACAACAGCAGTGTATAAATATGAAATGGTTTATTATTAATAAAAAACATATAAAACTCCTTAACTATAATCCCCAGAACAACACCAAATTACTTCTGCAAACTATTTGTCATACTCTACTCATTATAATTTAACTACTGTTTGGCATAATCTAAAAATTGCGCTTCAATTGTTCCTTTTGAAAAGCACCGAATCGGTGGCTTGGTATCAACAGGATAAATACCAGGTTGTTGAGTCGTTAAAGTGAAAGACACTGGGTTCCATTTTAAACGACCATTGCGCAAATATTTTCCTGAATTACGCTGAGTATAATAATCACCTGAAAAAGTGCGTCGTATCTTATAACGTGCATTGACACTAATCTCAGTTTGTTTATCGTTGAGAGGAGACATATAAACATTAACCGTACCGGAAAGTTTTGAAACGGGGGCTACTTCAAACCAATAATAATGCCTGTCATGGACAACGGTTTCGTATTTAGTTGAATTGGCAACGGAGTAATTAAACTTACGCGGTGAACCATCATACTGAATCACTCGGTGATTTGTACCGCAGTCAATATATTTTTCTACATCTGCCGCGTTATCAATTTGATATTCCATATTAATAATGCGTGAAGCCTTTTCAATATTGTTTATCCGATATTGACTAACTGTCATACGCTTAATCATGTCATTCCAAGCTTGCTCAAAAGGCTTGTCGATTGTCACACTATTTTTCACGGTTGTCGCTGTTGCTGGTGTGTGTGCAAAATTTACAGTAGCCGGTGCAGCACAACCGACTAGAAATGCTGCGAGTATGAGTAGAAGAACTATATTTAGTGATTTCATGGAGTAACTCTTTCATATTGAACATTAAAAATTAATATAAAAGGATTATCTGTTATTTAAACAAGACTGCCTATTACACTAAAGTCTGGAGTAACCCATACTTTAGTCTGTATTGCATACCAGAAATCAAGTTAAAAAAAAGAGTGATGTGAAAAGTACTTTATGCTGAGGGACACGGGACACCTTAGGAAAAGATTATAAATAATAAGCCGCTTAATTATTCGTTATACTTAAGCCCATTTTTTCTGCTGCCCGAGCGGCTTGAGTACGATTACTGACACCCAGGGTTCTTAAAATAGCGGTGACATGCATTTTAACGGTGGCTTCTGCAATATCTATTTTCGAGGCAATTTCTTTATTAGTGTCTCCGTGCAGTAGCAGCACAAGAACTTCTAATTGCCGCGGCGTTAAACCCAGACCATTCTCATTCAATACCGCCTCGTTTTGCTTAACCATACTTTGCGGTACGTAAATACCTCCAGACAAAATCAAACGCAATGCATTTAGCATAACCTCACTGGTCGTTTCTTTTGGAATAAAACCCATTGCACCCGCATCCATTGAGTGTTGAATATCACTACGTTGATTAGAGGCAGAAAGAATAACTACCGGTAAGGCCGGGTAGTGTTTTGATAACGCATCCAGCGTTGTGAAACCATTTTGGCCTGGCATGTTTAAATCAAGTAAGACTAAATCCAGTTCAGTATTTTCAGATACATGTTGTAACGCACTGTCATAATCCGAGGCTTCTATAATAGTAACACGTTCATCGAGCGCCTTAAGAACATAACAAAGTCCCTCCCGAAATAATGCATGATCATCGACAATTAATATTTTCATATAGAACTATTCCTTTGCATGCTCCACTATATAAATTATTTGCTAACCCAAGATAAGACTTAACATTGTAAGGCGCTTCACCTGCAGCACAAATATCACTTTTCAGATCCGAAAAATTATTTTGACCACATGTGTAACCAAGCCAATTGAAATCGTTGTTTCTAATAATTGACCATCTTGAAATTATCAATATCAATAAAGGCGAAAGAAAGAAGCCAGCGTTTCAAATTTGCATTTTCGAATTCTTCTTCCATTAAACGTTGTATATATTTTCGATTATATACTTTCAATCTCTCGGCAAGAGTCTTCAGCTTTATTAATCAAGACTTCATTCCAATGAGGTCTCATATGCTTCGTTTAATAAACGGCCACGTTTAATTTCAATATCTATAATACACATTAAAATTATCCGTAGACAAGTTCAAAAAGTTTTGTGATTGGTGCCGATGGCCGGAGTCGAACCGGCACAGCTTGCGCTACCACCCCCTCAAGATGGCGTGTCTACCAATTTCACCACATCGGCTATATTTATTTAATGCTTTGCCTAGTCGGCAGCGGGTACGTCTGAAGAAGGTGACGATTTTGTTGTTAGAGGTTTTGAGTCAACTTTAGGAACATCAGCATTAGATGCTGGAACATCTGACACAGGAACATCCGAAGGTGTTGAAATAGCGGCTGGACCTTCAGTTTTTTCAGTCGTTTGTTTTGAGTATTCTTGATCAACAACACTACTCACTGTTTTTGACTCAGTTGCTAAAACAAATAGCGTTAAGCTCGTAGCAAAGAACATTGCGGCTAAAATACCTGTTGTACGCGTCAAGAATGACGATGATCCTTTTGAACCAAATACCGTTCCTGATGCGCCCGCTCCAAATGCTGCACCTGCATCTGCACCTTTACCTTGCTGCAATAAAACCAAAGCAATAAGAGAAACAGCAATAACAACATGTAGAACTAGAATGATATTTTGTAACAACATAATTTTAATCTCGATTATTTATAGTGCCTGGATTTATAAATCCAGACTCTTATAATATATTTAGCCAGCCGCTTTACAAATAGTTAAAAAATCTTCTGCAACAAGTGAAGCGCCGCCAATTAAACCACCATCTATATCAGGCTGTGATAATAACTCAGCTGCATTCCCAGCATTCATGCTACCACCGTATTGAATACGTACTTTATCGGCAACATCTTTACTCTTTTCTGCTAGCTTTGCACGAATAAATGCGTGAACGTCTTGTGCTTGTTGAGGTGTCGCTGTTTTGCCAGTACCGATTGCCCAAACAGGTTCATAAGCAATAATTGAATCAGCAATGGCATCGATGCCTTCTAAATCAATAACGGCATCAAGTTGACGAGCACAAACTGCCTCCGTTGTTCCATTTTCACGTTCTTCTAGTGTCTCACCAATACATAGCACTGGGATTAATCCGGCTTTTCGTGCGACAGCAAATTTGTTTGCAACAATGGCATCATCTTCACCGTATAAGCTACGACGTTCTGAATGGCCGACAAGCACATATTTACAGCCAAAATCTAGCAACATTGAGGTTGACGTTTCACCAGTGAATGCGCCCTTTTCTTCGGTGCTAGAACTTTGACCACCAAAGCCAATATTTGTGCCTTTTAGTTGCTCAGCAACATCTGCTATATAGATAGAAGGTACACAAACAGCAACTTCTGCTGATTTAACGTCACCCATTCCTGCTTTTATGCCATCAAGTAAGACTTTAATACTCTCGCGAGAGCCATTCATTTTCCAGTTGCCGGCGATAATTGGTTGACGCATGTGATTCCTCTTTAGATATCAATAACTTAAAATACTTTTAATGTTCGGCCGCGTTACCTAGAAAATATATTTATAAGGATTAGACAATCGACACAAAATAGCGCGCAAGCATAACGGTCGACATCCAATAAATCAATATCTGGAGTGCTAATATACTGAAATTTACAGGTATTTAGTGCAATTTAGCTATACGTTTGATTTAACTTCATCAGCAATTGTTGTCGCAATTTGTTCAACTTGTGAAGCATCCTGCCCTTCTACCATTACTCTAATTACGGGCTCAGTACCAGAAGCACGCAATAATACACGACCAGTATCCGCTAATTCTTTCTCGCCCTGTAGAACGGCCTGTTTCACTGGCTCGCAAGAATCTAAATCAAGTTTTTCTTCTAAACGCACATTAATCATGGTTTGAGGATATTTCGACATATCTGCAACCAATTCATGTAACTGCTTTTTCTGTGAAACCATCGCCGCGAGCACTTGAAGAGCCGCCATACAACCATCCCCAGTGGTGTTCTTCTTCAGGCAAATTAAGTGTCCTGACGACTCACCACCCAATTCCCAATCATTTGCAATAAGTTGTTCCATAACATAACGATCACCCACTTTAGCCCGAACAAAAGGAATACCTTCACGTTCAAATGCATGCTCTAAACCTAAATTGGTCATCAAGGTGCCAACAACACCACCTTTCAATGTTCCGTTAGTTTTTGCTGCAATCGCAATGGCATAAAGTAACTCATCACCATCAACAAGGTTACCATGTCTATCAACCATAATTAAGCGATCGCCATCACCATCTAAGGCAACCCCAACATCAGCTTGATGCGTTTTTACCGCTTGTTGTAGTTGAGCGGGTTGAGTTGATCCACAATCATCATTGATATTTATTCCATTGGGTTTATTGCCAATAGCAATAACATCTGCACGAAGTTCTTTAAATATTTTAGGTGCAACGTCATAAGTAGCACCATTAGCGCAATCAATAACAATTTTTAAACTGGAAAGATTCATACTGGTAGGAATAGTGTGTTTACAAAATTCGATATAACGACCATCCGCATCTGACATTCTTACCGCTTTGCCTAAATGAGAAGAGTCATTACACGCCATTGGTTCATCAAGCATGCTTTCAATAGCTAACTCAACATCATCAGGTAATTTTGTACCATCAGCAGAGAAAAACTTAATGCCATTATCGTAATAAGGATTATGAGATGCACTAATAACAATACCTGCATCGGCATGTAATGTTCTTGTTAAATAAGCAATACCCGGTGTTGGCATTACGCCCAACAAAACAACATTAACACCTGCCGCGGTCAAGCCTGCTTCGAGAACAGACTCAAACATATAACCAGAAATTCGTGCATCTTTACCGATAACAACCGTACCACCTTCTTTACATAAAACTTTACCAACGGCATAACCGAGTTTTAAAACGAAGTCAGGTGTAATTGGAAATTTCCCAACTTCCCCGCGAATTCCATCTGTACCAAAATATTTACGTGACATTTTTTTCTCTTTTTTATATTTGTTTTAATACTATATCTTTATTTTAGACTATTTATGACAGCAATGGCATCGGCCGTTGCTTTCACATCATGAACTCTTAGTATTTGCGCGCCTTTCTCTGCGGCTAACGCTGCCATAACCACACTTCCATGTTTTCTATTTTCAACTGCTGCATCATTTAATATTTGACCAATCATTGTTTTTCGTGAAACACCGACTACAACAGGATAGTCCATGTTCACAAAAGTATTCATTGATCGAAATAATTCTAGATTGTGTTCTAACGTTTTTCCAAAACCAAAACCAGGGTCAATTAATATGTTATCTTTTCTTATACCGGCTATTTCACAAGCTTTTATACGTTGCTCTAAAAATTGTGTTACTTCAGCAACAACATCATTATAATCAGGTTGTTTTTGCATACTTCGTGGTTGACCTTGCATATGCATTAGGCAGACCGGAACATTTAAATTAGCAGCAGTTTGTAGAGCTTGTTCTTCCTGTAGCGCGCGTACATCATTAATTATATTCGCACCTGCTGATACAGCTTCACGCATAACAACAGGCTTGCTCGTATCAATTGAAATTAAACAATCTGAAAACGCTCTGATAGATTTTATAATAGGGATTACACGATTTAATTCTTCATCAACAGAAACATCTTTTGCACCAGGTCGTGTTGATTCACCACCAATATCGATAATGTCAGCACCATCATGCAACATTGAGGTAACTTGCTGAATGGCTAAGTCTTTATTCGTAAATTGTCCGCCATCAGAAAATGAATCAGGAGTAACGTTTAAGATACCCATGATGTGCGTTTTATTTTTAAAATTCATATTTCTTTAAATTTATTAAGTTCCAAACCTAAAAAACCCCTAATCAAATGAAAAGGGGCTTCTAGTTACAAACATAACATTAAAATTTAATGCGAACCGGCAGGACCACCAATAGAACCATCACTCGTCTTATCTTCTTTGCTTTTTGACGAGTCGTCCATATCAGAGTTTGATTTACTTTGAATATCGCTATCATCCCAATCTTCTGGTGGACGTGGCGCTTTACCATTCATAATGTCATCAATCTGACCTTTATCGATCGTTTCATATTTCATTAACGCATCAGTCATCGCATGCAGTTTATCAATATTATCTTTTAATATTTTTTCTGCACGCGCATATTGTGTATCAAGAATAGAGCGAATTTCTTCGTCAATTAACTTCATTGTCGCGCCAGAAACATTTTTATGTTGGGCTACTTGATGGCCGAGAAAAACTTCACCATCATCTTCCCCATAAGTCATTGGACCCAGTTTATTAGACAAGCCCCATTTCGTTACCATGTTGCGTGCAATTTCAGTTGTGCGTTGAATATCGTTTGATGCACCCGTTGTAACTGCATCAGCACCAAAAATAAGTTCTTCTGCAATACGACCACCGAATAAGCTACAAATAGAACTTTCTAAACGCTCTTTACTATAAGAATAACGATCTTCTTCGGGTAAAAACATGGTAACACCCAATGCTCGACCACGTGGAATAATGGTTACTTTATAAACAGGATCGTGCGATGGAACGGTTAAACCAACAATGGCATGACCCGACTCATGAAAAGCTGTATTACGTTTTTCATCTTCGCTCATCGCCATTGATTTACGTTCAGCACCCATCATAATTTTATCTTTTGCTTTATCAAATTCTGCCATATCAACAAGGCGTTTATTTGAACGTGCAGCAAAAAGTGCCGCTTCATTAACAAGATTAGCTAAATCCGCACCCGAGAAACCCGGGGTACCACGAGCAATTGTTTTAGGATTAACATCATCTGATGCTGGAACCTTACGCATGTGTACTTTAAGAATTTGTTCGCGACCACGCATGTCCGGTAGTGGTACAACCACTTGACGATCAAATCTGCCTGGACGTAAGAGCGCCGGATCTAAAACATCAGGTCTATTCGTTGCTGCAATGACAATAACGCCTTCATTACCTTCAAAACCATCCATTTCAACGAGCAGTTGGTTTAAGGTTTGTTCACGTTCATCATGACCACCACCTAAACCTGCTCCACGATGTCGACCAACCGCATCAATTTCATCAATAAAGATAATACAAGGTGCATGTTTCTTGGCTTGCTCAAACATATCTCGTACCCGAGAGGCACCAACACCAACAAACATTTCAACAAAATCCGAACCTGAAATTGTAAAGAAAGGAACTTTAGCTTCACCTGCAATGGCTTTGGCTAAAAGTGTTTTACCCGTACCGGGTGAACCCACCATTAAAACACCGCTTGGAATCTTACCACCAAGTTTTTGAAACTTTGAAGGGTCACGTAAAAATTCTACCAACTCACCCACTTCTTCTTTGGCTTCATCAACACCAGCAACATCGGCAAACGTTATTTTGACCTGATCCTCACCCAGCATTCTGGCTTTGCTCTTACCAAACGACATTGCACCACGACCACCGCCGCCTTGCATTTGACGCATAAAGAAAACCCACAAACCAATAATGAGAATGAACGGGAACCAAGAAATAAAAATTTGCATTAAGATGCTGTGTTCAATCGGTTTAGAATCGATCTTCACATTGTTTTTGAGTAACTCGCCAACCATTGCACTATTGCTAGTTTCAGGACTGTATGTTGTAAAACTACGGCCATCAGCAAGCTTGCCACTAATATTTTGATTCTGAATCAAAACGTCTGATACTTGATTACGCTCAACAGACTGCATAAATTCGGAGTAGCTGAGTTTATCACTCTCTTTATTAATACCCATTTGTTGGAACACCATCATTAAAATAACGGCGACAACAACCCAAAGTAAAATATTCTTGGTTAGATCGTTCAATTTATTACCTCAAAATCAATCAAATATTAGTAGAAGTTACTACACATTATAGCCCCGTGCCAATAAATAGTTCTCACTAGAACGAGCACGGGAAGCCTTAGGTTTACGAATGATTAGCTTATTGAAATCTTTCCGTAAATCTTTTTTAAATTCATCTAATCCTGCACCATTAAATACTTTCATTAACAAGTCTCCCCCCGGTTTAAGCACACTTTTGGCTAATTCATGGCTCAATTCACACAGATACATAGACTTGGGCTGATCTACAGCCTTCATACCACTTATATTGGGTGCCATATCCGACATTACAAGGTCAACAGGATGACTTTCTATGGATTTCATTAATTGTTCAAGTACCGAATCTTCACGAAAATCACCTTGAATAAAATCAACACCCTCAATAGGGTCAATTTCTAATAAATCTAAAGCAAATATTTTTCCCTTTTTACCAACCTTCGTTGCAGCATATTCCGACCAACTACCCGGTGCAGCGCCTAAGTCCACAATACAATGACCTGGCTTAATCAAGCGATCACGCTCATCAAGCTCCATGAGCTTATAAATAGCACGGGCTCGATGACCCTCTTTTTGTGCGCGTATGACATACTCGTCATTTAAATGCTCTTGCATCCAATGCCGCCCACCTTTGGTACGTGCCATCTCTTGTGCCCCTTTTACCTAAAACTAAAGTATAATAGTCGACTCAAACCATTTTCAAACCTAATTTTTACTTATCGAGCCAAGTCACATGTCAAAATCTAAGTTAGGCAAAAAACAACTCCATCATTTACGCCAATTAGCACACGATGTTAAACCTATTGTAATTATTGGTAACAAAGGGTTAACAGAAAATGTAATGGAAGAAATTAACATTGCCTTAGATCATCATGAACTTATTAAAGTTCGAATTAACGCCAGCGACAAAGCAGAACGAAGTCAAATGATTGATCAAATTACTGAAAACTGTAAAGCCGAGAAAGTAATTTCCGTTGGACATATCGTTGGGCTTTATAAAAAAGCAGACGAACCTAAAATTATATTACCCAAATAAAATTAATCAAAAAAACTTCAGTCCATCTTGGCAGTATTTATAACAAGAGCCAAGCCAAGCAAACTATTTATTAAAAATAGAACTGATGCCACTCCATGTAACTTGCCAAATTCTGAACGATTTAAATCGGTAATACCGCTTGCTTTAAGTTCAACCATCATTGGTTGTATAATAAATTGACCCACTATAATAATAACTAGCATGACAACAAGTACCCAGAACATCCAGTTTTGTGTTACTTGATAGCCAAATCGATTAATCACACCAATAAGTAATAATCCACCGCATACTAAACCGAGGTAACTCGTAATAGTAAATAACTGCCCTGCTACATTTCCCGCAGTCGTTTTTTCTAACATGCTAAATAAAGTAGGTGCAACGATATAACCAACCGCCCACATGCCACCTACCCATAGGGTAAGTAGAATGCGCTCGCCAATAAGTAAGGTTTTCATATGAGTACGATAAGGTTTAAACGTAACTATAATTAACTGAAACGATTTCGAATTCTTTAATGCCACCAGGTGCTTGCACCGCTGCGATATCGTCAACGCGTTTACCAATTAAAGCACGAGCAATCGGCGAGGTAATAGAAATTAAATTTCTTTTGATATCGGCTTCTAACTCACCAACAATAGTATAAGTCACTTCGCTTTCATCTTCGACACCATAAAGCTCAACCGTTGCACCAAATACAACTTTATCACCCGCATTTGCACCTAGCTCGGCAACATCTAGAATTTCAGCATTTGAAACTTCTGATTCTATTTGCTTAACACGGCCTTCTAAAAAACTTTGTTGTTCACGAGCAGCATGATATTCCGCATTCTCTTTTAAATCACCATGCTCACGTGCTGTAGCAATCGCTTGTACAATTTTTGGGCGTTGAACTTGCTTCAAATCTTTTAACTCTTCACGTAATAGTTTAGCGCCTTTCGCGGTCATTGGAGGTCGGTTCATAATTTATCCCTTTATCCTAAATCTAACACTTGTATAATTAAGCTATATCTTTATGTAATTTCTGAATGCTATAAACATTTTTCGTACAATCTTGATTCATAGCAGTACAAAAAGCACGTCCACCTGAAATAGTGGTTGTATACGTTACCTTATGTTGTAACGCATTACTGCGAATCGTTGCTGAATCTGCAATGGCTTGCGTATTTTCAGTAGTATTAATAATTAACGTTATTTCATCGTTTTTAATCATATCGACAATATGTGGTCGACCTTGCATAACTTTGTTAACACGTTCACATTTCATACCTGCATCTTCTAATGCCTTTGCTGTGCCATTAGTTGCGACTAAGCTAAAACCTATATTAATAAGTGCCTGTCCAATTTCTACAATACTTTGTTTATCTGTATTTCGCACACTTAAAAAAGCTTTACCCGACGTCGGTAAAAAAACGCTGGCACCTAGCTGAGATTTAGCGAAGGCTTCAGCAAAACTGTAACCCACTCCCATCACTTCACCAGTAGATTTCATTTCTGGCCCTAACGCAGGATCAACCCCTGGGAATTTATTAAATGGAAAAACAGCTTCTTTTACAGAGTAATATTTTGGAATCGTTTCAGTAAGCGCATTTTGTTCTTTTAATGACGTACCAGCCATACAGCGTGCCGCAATTTTTGCTAATGGTTGTCCAATGGCTTTAGATACAAAAGGAACAGTACGTGAAGCTCGAGGGTTCACTTCTAATATATAAATATCTTCACCTTTAATCGCAAATTGAGTATTCATCAAACCAACTACTTTTAAACCATGCGCCATTGCAACTATTTGTTCACGTAGTCTATCTTGAATCTCTTTTGATAACGTATAGGGTGGTAAAGAACAAGCTGAATCACCAGAGTGAATCCCTGCTTGCTCAATATGTTCCATAATGCCGCCGATAAGGACGTCTTTACCATCACAGATTGCATCGACATCTACTTCAACAGCATCATCTAAGAATCGATCAAGCAATACAGGTGAATCATTCGACACTTCAACCGCTTCATTCATATAACGACGTAACTCAGTTTCGTTATAAACTATTTCCATACCTCGACCACCCAATACATAAGACGGACGCACAACTAAAGGATAACCAATTTCATCTGCTTGAATAACAGCGGTTTCTATATCACGCGCTGTTCGATTATCGGGTTGTTTTAAATTTAACTCTTCAATTAACTGTTGGAAACGTTCTCTATCTTCTGCTAAATCGATAGAGTCTGGTGACGTACCAATAATAGGCGCACCTGCCGCTTCTAAATCACGTGCTAATTTTAAAGGTGTTTGACCACCATATTGAACAATAACGCCCTTCGGTTTTTCGAGGTCAATTAATTCTAAAACATCTTCCAATGTTAATGGCTCAAAATATAAACGGTCAGATGTATCATAATCCGTTGAAACCGTTTCAGGATTACAGTTAACCATAATAGTTTCATAGCCATCATCACGCATTGCATAAGCAGCATGCACACAGCAGTAATCAAACTCAATACCTTGACCAATACGGTTTGGCCCGCCACCTAGTACCATTATTTTTTCTTTATTGGTTGGCTTTGCTTCGCATTCTTCTTCATAAGTTGAATACATGTATGCAGTATCCGTTGAGAATTCAGCAGCGCAAGTATCAACCCTTTTATAAACAGGACGCACTTCAAGTTTATGTCGTTGTGCACGCAGCTCAGCTTCATTACAACCCAAAATTTTTGCTAAGCGTCGGTCAGAAAAACCTTTACGTTTTAAATTAAACATTTCTTGTTTAGTAATATCCGCTACAGATTTTTCTCGTATCGATTTTTCTTCTAAAATAATATCTTCGATTTGAACAAGGAACCATTTATCGACTTTAGTAATGTCGAAAACTTCATCAACACTCATTCCAAAACGGAAAGCATCAGCTAAATACCACAACCGCTCAGGTCGAACAGTACGACATTCTTGAACAATAATATCTTTTGCGTTTTCCGCTGTAAGATCAACAACTTCATCAAAACCATCTTTGCTAATTTCTAAGCCTCGAATCGCTTTTTGTAATGACTCTTGCTGAGTTCTGCCCATAGCCATTACTTCACCAACCGATTTCATCTGTGTTGTTAATCGAGAATCAACCGTTGGAAATTTTTCAAAAGTAAAACGTGGAATTTTTGTTACGACATAATCAATCGTTGGTTCAAATGAAGCCGGTGTAGCACCACCCGTAATGTCGTTCTTCAATTCATCGAGGCTATAACCAACAGCCAGTTTTGCTGCAATTTTAGCGATAGGGAAACCAGTTGCCTTTGATGCTAGAGCAGACGAACGTGAAACACGTGGATTCATTTCAATAATGATCATACGACCATTTTCCGGGTTAATTGCAAACTGTACGTTTGAACCACCTGTATCAACACCAATTTCTCGTAACACATCAATCGATGCGTTACGCATAATTTGATATTCTTTATCCGTTAATGTTTGTGCAGGGGCAACAGTAATAGAGTCGCCGGTATGCACACCCATAGGATCTAAATTTTCTATCGAACAAATAATGATGACATTATCTTTACAGTCACGCACCACTTCCATTTCATACTCTTTCCAACCAAGAATTGACTCTTCAATGAGTAATTCGTTCGTTGGTGAAAGGTCTAGACCACGTTCGCAAATCTCTAAAAATTCTTCTTTGTTATACGCTATACCACCACCACTACCACCCATTGTAAAAGATGGACGGATGACCGTAGGAAAACCCACTTGCGCTTGAACTTGAAGTGACTCTTCAATGCTATGCGCAACGGCTGCACGAGGCATATCTAAACCAATTTTTTGCATTGCAGTACGAAATTTATCGCGATCTTCTGCTTTATCAATCGCTTCACGATCGGCACCAATCATTTCGATACCGTGTTTTGCGAGGACACCTTCTCGATGTAAATCTAAGGCGCAGTTTAACGCAGTTTGTCCACCCATTGTCGGTAGAATGGCATCTGGTTTTTCTTTTTCAATAATGCGTTCAACCACTGTCCAGTGAATGGGCTCAATATAAGTTGCATCGGCTAATTCAGGGTCAGTCATAATCGTTGCAGGATTCGAGTTAACCAATATAACGCGGTAGCCTTCTTCTTTTAACGCTTTACAAGCTTGCGCACCGGAGTAATCAAACTCACAAGCCTGACCAATAACAATAGGCCCTGCGCCTATAATTAAAATACTTTTTATGTCGGTTCTTTTTGGCATATTTTTTTGCTTTAACTCGAATTAATTTTGGTCAACTAAAATTATTTGGCGTTCATGGAATCAATAAATTGATCGAATAAATGTGCAACATCATGTGGGCCAGGACTTGCTTCAGGATGCCCTTGAAAACTAAACGCAGTAATATCGTTTCGTTTAATACCTTGTAATGAATTATCAAATAACGAACGATGCGTAACACTTAAATTATCAGGTAAACAACTTTCATCAACGGCAAAACCGTGATTCTGACTGGTAATAAATACTTGTTTCGTTTCTGTATTTTGTACAGGATGGTTAGCACCATGATGACCAAACTTCATCTTCATTGTTTTCGCACCACTGGCAAGTGACAACAATTGATGCCCCAAACAAATACCGAACATAGGAATATTTGAAGTAGATAATTCTTGAATCGATTTTATTGCATAGTCACACGGCTCTGGATCACCCGGGCCATTAGATAAAAAGATACCATCGGGTTTTAACTCTAAAACTTGCTTAGCTGTGGCTTGAGCAGGTAATACGGTAACTTTACAACCACGATCTACCATCATACGTAAAATATTTCGTTTTACCCCAAAGTCGAAAGCCACTACATGAAATTTAAAGTCCGTTGAGTCTGCTGGTAAGCCAGCGTCTAAACTCCAACTACCTTGTTGCCAAGTATATTGTTTTTTCGTGGTGACTTCTTTTGCTAAGTCCATGCCTTTCAAACCAGGGAAGGCTTTTGCCGATTCTAACGCTTTAGCTTCATCCAATGCTTCACCATCTTTAGCTGCAACGATACAACCACCTTGCGCACCTTTTTCTCTTAAGATACGAGTCAGTTTTCGTGTATCTATACCGGCAATCGCAACGACTTTATTTTTAACCAGATAGCCGCTTAAACTTTCTTGATTTCGCCAGTTACTCGCAAGAAGAGGAACATCCCGTACAATGAGCCCAGAAGCAAATATTTCAGACGATTCTTCATCTTCAGAATTCGTGCCGACATTGCCAATGTGTGGATAAGTTAACGTAACATGCTGTTTTGCATAAGAAGGATCGGTAAGAATCTCCTGATAGCCAGTCATTGAAGTATTAAATACCACTTCACCAACAGATTCACCAGAAACGCCAATGGATTCACCATGGAAAATGGTGCCATCTTCAAGTACTAAAAGGGCTGACTGCCGCAATGAAACCTCCGCGTAGATGCACAAAACGGGAGTGCCCTCTAACTCGAAGGTCTCCCGCTTATATAAGAATTCAGTGTGGCCGAGATGTTGTATTTCGACCGAAGGAATTGTACTTTAAGATGGCTATATTTTCTAGTGGCCGTCTGAAGAATATTAAGTAATTATCAGGCAATCACGAAAGAATATTAATCTCGTAAGCCAAGCACGTCTTGCATATCAAATTGGCCGGTTTCATAATCCATTAACCAGTTAGCAGCACGTACTGCCCCATTTGCAAAGGTCATTCTGCTTGAGGCTTTATGTGTAATCTCTACACGTTCGCCAATATCCGCAAACATAACGGTGTGTTCACCAACAATATCACCCGCACGAATGGTCTCAAAACCGATGGTATTTCGATCTCTTTCGCCAGTTTGGCCTTCACGCCCATACACGGCACAATCTTTTAAATCTCGCCCCAGTGCATCAGCAACCACTTCGCCCATCTTTAGAGCCGTACCAGAGGGGGCATCGACTTTATGGCGATGATGCGCTTCAACAATTTCTATATCGGTATAGTCGCCCATCACCCGTGCTGCAATATCGAGTAATTTAAAACACAAATTCACGCCTACACTCATATTTGGGGCAAACACAATGGCAGTTTCTTTTGCTGCTTCATTAATAAGTTGCTTTTGCTCGTCCGTAAAACCGGTTGTGCCGATCACTAAGCGTTTGTTGTTAGCACGACAAAATTCAATATTGTTAACGCTAACATCTGGATGAGTAAAATCAATCAACACATCAAAATCATCAACAACCGAATTAAGGTCATCAACAATTTTAACATTTTGAACATCCTGATTCGCTAATTCGCCAGCATCAAGACCGATAAAATTACTACCTGGCCGATCGATTGCTGCATTTAAGCTCGTGCTATCATTTTGCAAAGTCGCTTCAATTAAAACACGCCCCATTCTACCGGCGGCACCTGTAATGGCTATTCTTGTCATTTTTAAACTCGGATATTTTTAACTATGGAAACCATAACATAAATAGAATAAATGTCGGAAGTTGAATTTACTACGATAAAGTTAACTAAGCTATTCAAGCGGATGATAACAAGGCGAAAATAAAATCGAAAAGCGGAGTTTACGTTAGTAAATGAGCATTTTCGATTTTGTTTTCAACGCCGTTAGCGCCGCTTCAATAGCTTAGTTTTTCATGTCTTTGAAGAATTTCTTAACCCCATCAACCCAAGAAGAAGCCTGCGGGCTATGGTTAACGCTATCACCCTTCAGTGAACTTTCAAGCTGTTTAAGAATGTCTTTTTGTTCATTGGTTAAATTAACTGGCGTTTCTATGGTAATACGGCAAATTAAATCACCAACACCTGAACCACGGACAGCTTTTACACCCTTGCTTCGTAAACGAAATGATTTACCTGTTTGAGTTTCTGGTGGTATTTTTAATTTAACCCGGCCATCTAATGTCGGTACTTCTAACTCACCACCTAGACTTGCTGCAACAAAACTAACGGGGACTTCACAATGTAAGTCTACGCCATCACGTTCGAAAATTTTGTGAGGACGAACGTTCATGTGTACGTATAAGTCTCCAGATGGTCCGCCGTTTTCCCCTGCTTCTCCTTCACCTGATAAACGAATACGATCGCCAGTATCTACACCTGGCGGTACTTTTACCGAAAGGGTTTTATGTTTTTCAGTCCGACCATGACCATTACATTTTCCACAAGGGTCTGAGATCATTTTGCCGTTGCCATGACAACGTGGGCAAGTTTGCTGTAATGAAAAGAAACCTTGTTGCATACGCACTTGGCCATGACCGCCACACGTTGTACAGGTTGTTGGCTTAGTGCCTTTTTTAGCGCCGCTACCACCACAAGTGGTACATGATACTTGTGTTGGTACACGAATTTTAACTTCTGTGCCTTTTACTGCATCTTCTAGCTCTAGCTCTAAGTTATATCTTAGGTCGGAACCACGAAAAACTTGTTGACCGCCGCCACGTCCACCGCCACCACCAAAGATGTCACCGAATACATCACCAAATACATCACTAAAGTTTGAAGCTCCTGCACCACCCATTCCGGCTGATCCGTCAACACCGGCATGACCAAATTGGTCGTAAGCGGAACGTTTTTGATCGTCAGTTAGAATATCATGCGCTTCTTTAGCTTCTTTAAATTTTTCTTCAGCGTCTTTACTATCCGGATTTCGATCAGGATGAAACTTCATCGCTTTACGTTTAAAAGCTTTTTTTATTTCGGCTTTGCTCGCTGACTTTTCAAGTTCGAGAACTGCATAGTAATCACGCTTAGACATACTTCAATTTACCTTTTCTTAAAACGGCCAAAAGGCGTGAGTACTTCACGCCTTTTGGCCTTGCTATTTTACAAGTTAAGTTACTTGTTATCTTTTACTTCTTCAAACTCTGCATCGACAACATCATCATTTGCACCTGCACTGGCCTCTGCTCCCGCATCACCACCTGGGGCAGCACCCTCTGCTCCTTCAGCACCTTTTTCTGCATAAAGGCGTTCAGCCATTTTGCCAGATGCATCAGTTAATGCTTTAGTTTTCGCTTCGATTTCATCTTTATCTTCGCCTTTTAAAACGCTTTCTAAATCTGTAATCGCCGCTTCAATGCTTTCTTTCTCACCGGCTTCAAGTTTGTCGTCGCCAAGTTCTGCCATTGATTTTTTCGTTGCATTAATCATTGATTCTGCTGTGTTACGTGCAGTCACTAACTCTTGGAATTTTTTATCTTCGTCAGCATGCGCTTCAGCATCATGAACCATCGCTTCCACTTCTTCATCAGATAAACCACTAGAGGCTTTAATCACGATGGATTGTTCTTTGCCTGTTGCCTTATCTTTAGCTGATACATTTAAAATACCATTCGCATCAATATCAAACGACACTTCAATTTGCGGTGTACCGCGTGGTGCAGGAGGAATATCTTGCAAGTCAAAACGACCTAACGATTTATTCGCGTCTGCTCTCTCACGTTCACCTTGAATAACATGTACCGTTACAGCACCTTGATTATCTTCAGCTGTTGAGAACACTTGTTGTGCCTTTGTTGGTATCGTTGTGTTTTTCTCAATGAGTTTAGTCATTACACCACCCATTGTTTCAATACCAAGCGATAACGGTGTTACATCTAATAATAAAACATCTTTAACATCACCACCTAATACACCACCTTGAATCGCTGCGCCTACTGCAACCGCTTCATCAGGGTTAACGTCTTTACGTGGTGCCTTACCGAAGAAAGCTTCAACTTCTTCTTGTACTTTAGGCATACGTGATTGACCACCAACCAAGATAACATCATCAATATCAGAAGCTGATAAATCTGCATCGGCTAATGCTTTTTTGCATGGGTCGATTGTACGTGCAACTAAATCTTCAACTAAAGATTCAAGCTTAGCGCGTGTTACCTTAATATTTAAATGTTTAGGGCCAGATGCATCAGCGGTTACATACGGTAAGTTAATATCCGTTTGTTGTGTTGAAGAAAGTTCAATTTTAGCTTTCTCAGCCGCTTCTTTTAAGCGTTGTAATGCAAGTGGGTCGTTACGTAAATCCATACCTTGTTCTTTTTTAAACTCTTCAACAAGATAATCAATAAGGCGCATATCAAAATCTTCACCACCGAGGAATGTATCACCATTGGTAGAAAGAACTTCAATTTGGTGCTCACCATCGATATCAGCAATTTCAATAATAGATACATCGAATGTACCACCACCTAAATCGTATACTGCAACTTTACGGTCGCCTTCTTTTTTATCGATACCAAACGCTAATGCTGCAGCTGTTGGTTCATTAATAATACGCTTAACTTCTAAACCT
>Ga0316205_10000958_pt1 | contig 41588 bp, 50 predicted proteins | sample 3monthpyrite_MG_FD_204941 | JGI IMG/M metagenome (GOLD analysis project Ga0316205, IMG submission 204941) | Microbial mat bacterial communities from mineral coupon in-situ incubated in ocean water Damariscotta River, Maine, United States -... | ecosystem: Environmental > Aquatic > Marine >...
CGTTTTGTGTCCTTTGGTATATGCTTGAATTTCTCAGGATATTTTCCAATATATCCATAAAGAGTTTTATGTCCATTTTTTTTAAGCCATGAAATTGAGGGCAAAATTCCATTATTTTCTTTGGCTAATTTTTCTGCTGTTAAAATGTGATCTTTGCAACTCGTTCCTTTGTTTTTATCTTGATTTAGGTGAGAGAATAGTTTTGGATTTTTCCAATTGCATAAACGAAGTCCTTGATACCCGTTTTTTGCAAGCCATGCGTCTGTTTGCAAAGTTCCATTATTTTTCTTAGCAAGACCTTCTGCAATAACAAGCCACTCTTCTGGAGTTTTTCCTCTTTTATTATCCTTTTTTATATGAGAGAATTTTTCAGGATTATTTTTTATACAAAAATCAAGGCCACTATATCCATTTTTTTTAAGCCATGAACACGAAGGAAGCAATCCATTATTTCCCTTAACTAAAGAATTTGCAACGATAACCCATTCTTCTACCGTTCTTCTAAAATTATCTTGTTTTATATCTTTAAATAATTCATGATGATTTTTCATGCAGGAAAATAATCCGCTATAGCCATTATTTTGAAGCCAATATGGTATAGGTAAACATCCTCCATGCTCTTTGGCTAAATCTTTGGCGATAATAACCCATTCCCCTGGGGTTCTACTATTATCGTTTCCCAAAAAACTTGAATTCCCTACCCATCCTTTGTTTTTATAAACCTGATTGGGACAAACGGGAATAGTGGGTGGTTTGTAAAATTTCATATATTAAGTTCCTAAAAAATTGGCCCAATTTACCCAACCATTTCCTTTGTAAGTTTCATTTGGGTATATGGGCATGTTATTGAATCTTTTATCAGATTTGGCCCATTCTAAATATTTGTCTTTTGTTTTTATGTCAAGTGAAATAGCAACTTTTCTTGCTTTTTCAAATGATAAAAATACTCTATTAATCGTAGATACAAAACCTGTCCCTAAAAAATCTCCCCAACCATTCCATCCAGAATTTTTATAGTTTCGTTCAGGATGATAAGGCATTCCTTCGGGTTTTTTATCTTTTATCCATTTGTGATATTTTCTTTGACTTTTTATCCCATTATTTATTGCATTTTCTTTTGCTTTTTTAAATTCAAAAAAATCACCTAGTAAAGTATTTCCTGTTCCAAACCATATTCCATTATTTTCCCACTCATCGTATACTTTATCTGGCCTAGATGGGATATTCGGTGGTAGATTGAATTTCATATATTAGTTCCCAAAAAATCTCTTATTCCATTCCAGTTATCTTTGTAAACTTTTTCAGGAGTAGAAGGTATTTCATCAGGCTTGTTTCCTGATTTGCAATATTTTCTCCATCCTTTTATTCCAGGTATATTTAAAGGTTTCAGAAATGTTGTTGATTCATTTTTAGACCAATATTTTTTATTTTTCGTATTAACATTTCCTGTTCCAAGAAAAATTCCCCATGATTCCCATCCGCTGTCTTTATAAAAAACATCCGGTGCGGATGGAAAATTCTTTGGAATCTTCCCTAGCTTATAGAGCCTTTTCCAATGATTAGCTCCCGTCAGCTTCAAGGATATAGCATAACTCTGAGCTTCTTCATATGTTGGCCGCTTCACCTTACTGCAAGCAACAAATCCTGTTCCCAGGAAGTCTCCTACAGAAGTCCATCCTTTTTCTTTATAGGAGTACCTTGGAGAAGCTGGAATGTTAGATGGTTTGTAAAATTTCATTTGTCAAGTCCTAAAAAGTCAGATAAACCTTTCCATGCTGACTGATTCCATGATGAAGATTTTTTATATGCATTGTAGGGATAGGTTGGTATGTTTTTTTGCTTTTTTTCTGATTTGCAATATTGAAACCAGTCATGCTTATCTTTTAATCCAAGAGATCTGACAAATAATCTTGATTCACAATAAGGCATCCATCTATCTTTTATACTCACTCCCAAAAAATCATTCCAAGAAATCCAGCCTTTGTTTTTATAAATGACGTGTGGTTCAGATGGCAAGTTTTTTATCCTGTTGCCTGATTTGCAATAATCTCTCCATTCATTTTTACTTGAAAAATATAGCTCAATTGCACATTCTTTGGCCTTTTCAAATGATAAAAATTGTTTACGATTACTAGAAATATTCCCAGTTCCCAAAAAAACTCCGGCAGATATCCATCCTTTATGTTTATAAACTTTTTCAGGAGAAAATGGTATGTTTCTTGGTTTTTTAAACTTCATAGTATTCGCTCATACCCATTTTGTCATAGATGGCCTTTATTTTAGCCTCTACCTCAGGTCCCAAATGAGAAGTATCAAATCCATCTTTGCAAAAGCTTTGGAACTCTTTCCAATTCTTGAAACCAAAAAGATGCATAAGCTCTTTAGCACCTTCGTAGTGATACCAGTCTCTTGAAGTATATAGCTCTATTTCACTCTTATATATATGAGCAATGTCGCCAACTGGTTTTCTTGACTTCTTTGTATAGACTCTTCCGCTACCAAAAACAATATCCTCATCCCTCAATGAACTTGATGTTATTATGTCCTTCATATAATGAGCGGAAATATTATCAACAAAATCAATAACCAAAAGCTTATTCTTTGGGCCATAATAATCAGGTCGAACCCCTCTCCCTAGCATTTGCTCATAAAGCCCCTTGGAGCGAGTTGATCTAGCTAATGCAACAATTTCAGCATTTGGAAGATTAACACCTTCAATAAGCACATTTACATTGATTATCAAATTGATTTTATTGTCTTTGAAGTCTTGGTATATTTGCTTTCTTTTGTCTTTCAGATCAGGGGAACCATCAATAACAGCAATGTTTCCTAATCCACCCATTTTATCCATGTTCTTTTTGAGGGCATGAGCCTCTGCTACGCGAGGTACAAACAAAATGGTTTGTATTGGTTCTTTTCTTTCCCAAGCCTCTTGAGTTTCAACTAAAGTGTTTTGTATAACTCTTGCTCTTTCTCTTTGCTTTGCATTAGAGAACTTGAGTTTTAGTTCTTTGTTATCCCATCCCTCTTTATCTGGAACGACATGGGTTGATACGGCTAACCCAAATACTTCAACCAGCCAACCATCATGAACTCCATCTTCGATTGTGTATCTATATGAAGTTTCCCCAAGAAGATCTTCATTATCCATTCGATAATCAGTTGCAGTAAGACCTACACAAAAAGTTCCAAGGTCGCCAATATCTCTTGTTACCTGACCCCATGCTGTATCTATATCAGGGTATCTGTGAGCTTCATCAAAAACTGCCACATCGAACTGTTTTATGAATCTAAAATAAGCAGCAGGATTGCTTTTTCTTCGAATAATCATTTCTTGAATAGTAACCATGTTGACCCTAGATGTTGGATGAAGTTCATCTAGAAAACTGGGACAGAATGATAGGTCATTTTCATCGAATTCTGATCTAAATTGATGCAAAAGATCAATATTATGAGCTATGAATAGAGCTTTTTTGTTTTTTTGAGGGTTAAGCCTTTGTGTAATTATGTTTTTAGCAATTCTTGTTTTACCTAAGCCTGTTGCTAATTGTATTACAGTTGATGTGCAGTTTTTCCATTCAGAAAAAACAGCATTTTTAGCATCAGTTTGATAAGGCCTATCTTTACCTGTTGATTTCGCATACCTTGGACGAATATCCAAAAGCCCCTGAAGATATTCAAAATTTGATTTATTCGAAACTTCTTTTAAGAAATCATCTACTCGCTTTGCCATATATCTGTTACTTTCTTATTTGTATTTCCATTATAAGTTGATGAAAATGTTAGCATCAATGATCCGCTTTTCCCGTTAGCTTGATCTGCTCTATACTTCTGCCTTATTATTCTGTCTGGATTTTTCATTTCGCAATTTTTTGACATTAATAACATAGCAAATAAAGCAAGTTCTCTTTTATCCTGATTTGTTTGAGGGTTTGGTAAATCAAAATTTTCTAATAAGGAAGAAAATCTAGATACATCTTCAGTGAAACTTTTCTCTCGGTTGCATAAAGCTGTAACTGATAACATGCTATTTTCAGCTAAAAGGCCCTGACCTGATATGTAAGTTATCCCTCTATGGAGTTTATCCCCCATTGGCCCGCAGAAGTCAAGACCAATCCAGTGAAAAGGCTCTCCTCCTGATTCGACAAAAAGCCTATCATGAAGATCCATCGGGGCATCTGTCATATCGCAATCACAGGATGATTTTATTGCCAAAAAAGATTCTAAATCATTTTCTACGTTGACAATATTTTTATCAGATACACCAAGAGATGAAAGCATATTGCGGTCATATAGATTCGGAGATGTCATAACCAGAGCGCGAAACTTGTCTGATCCATTTTCATTCACTAGTCTTTTAACTTCTGAAATAACTGGAATAAGAGCTTTTCTCTTGTTTGGTAAATTTGCAGAAGATTTAAATTTAGATAAGTTAGTCATGTTTTATCGTATTTCTTAATTTGATTTTGCTCGTCGAGTTACCCATGCCTTTTTAGCAGCATTGCTACGCTTTTTGGATAGAGCCTTAGCATTCGCTCTCCTCGTTTTCCATGCCTTATCTGCTGCATTCATTTTAGTCTTCATCTTTTTCTCCTTTATTTAGCTTACTTGGATCAAGCATTGATTTCCACATTAAGTATTTAACGGACTCAATGATTATTTTGTAAGATTTTTCATCTTCCAAATATTTTTCAATGTCCTCATTTTTAATCTTTGGATTTAATCTAGATGTTTCCCTAAACCAATTCTTCACTCCTGTGAATTTCATTTCTCCAGAAATGTTCGCAACGAGTTTTATCTCGCCAGAAATAAAGTCATCACCCCTTGAGAGGCCGCTAACGGATTGAGTTAAAGTTTCTGCATTTGTCTCAATTAAGCGATCCATGATCATTTTGTCAAATTTTTCCTCAGTAAAATCATGAGGGCAAAAAGTCATATCAGAATCTATATCATAACTCATTGAAAATTCAGTAATTTTATCTGCATTTTCAACAATATCCCAGAACTCCTCATTGTTGCTCATTTTATTTTCCCTCGTATCTATTTCGAATTTGAGTGAGGTTTTCTTTATCCCTAAATGTGCCCGAAGTTTTCATAAGTAGGCAAGCAAAAGATATCGCATTTGATTTATTGGATGAAACATCTTTCTTCAAGAATAGCGTTATGGCTGCATGCTCATAGGCACTCGATGCGGACACTGCATTTATAAAATGCTCATTCAGTCCGCAATCAAGGAGCATTTGACGCTCCCACTCTTCGTAATCTACCATGCTTAATGACATACTAACCCTTTGGTTGATCGAGTTTTCGGTGAATTGGAACGTCTTATTTTTTCATCTTCAGCTCTTTTTTTGATCAATCTTTTCATTATCCTTATAGCCGCAGCTTTTTGAGTCTGAACAAAAGATACTGTTTCATTTAAGGTTTCGCTTATTTGATTCTGCTTTAACCCGTAAACATAAAAAAGATTCATAACAGTCTGTTGATTATCATTTAATTCAAAACAAGCATCTTGATAATCTTCCAGAAAATCTTTATAAGTTAAATATGAAATATTTTCTTCTGTATCATTAACTCTGTCTTCAGGATCAAATGATAATTCATCCGATGGGCCTGAATTTTTAACATAAGACTCTATAGTGCTAAACATTTGCGGGGCAAGGCTGTGCGTTTTGGCTGGAGCTGCCTTCGGGTTATGCCAGCAGCTTTCTCTGTAACCTTCAACTATTTGACCAGATATTCTCAAGCTAGACCAACCAAGAAATCTGTCATTAATTGGTTTTTCTAGATGATTTTCTGTATTGCAAAAGAATGGGTCAAACCTATCGAAAGCTTCTATTAAACCAATTTTTGCAGAACACATTGCGTCTTCAATTGGGTATAGCGAATTTTCAAATTTCTTTGATTTTTTTCTTGCTAAATTTTCTGCAAAAGGAGTATTTCTTATAATAATTTCATCTCTAATATCTTTTGTTCCAATTAGAATGTATTCTTGCCATAATTCGTCAATAGTCATTTTTTCGTAAATAAAATTCATACATACTTTCTTAAATATTATTCTACAGTCTTTTCAAAATGAACCATTTCTCTGTTTACTTCAATTTTCATTCCTGGCCAATCAAAACTACTTGGGTTTCTAGACCTAATGGAGTGAATTAGTTTTTCTAGCATTGTTGAGTTTATTCTGTCAAGCATTTTGCCATCATTCATTCTGCTAGCTACATCTCTGACATACTCAGCTATGGGTGCATCCTTTTCTTCTCGCAAAACATTTCTGCTTACTTCAACAATAACAACTGAAGCAATTTCAAATTTTTTAATATAAACAACTCTTGATTCAACAAGATCGGATATATCTCTCAATTTAAACGCTGCTTCGCTTGCGTGCCTCGAAGCTTTTGGATACAAGCCCTTAAGTATAGGCAAGACTTCTTGTCGAATCTTATTTCTAGTTATTTTTGTGTCTTTATTTGTCACATCTTCGTGCCATAAAAGATTGTTTTGTTCGCAAATCTCAATGCAATCATCTTTGCATATTTGAAGCATAGGTCTAATAACCTTGCAGTCTGAGCCAGGTATTGGGATAGGAATTCTTGATGATGGTGGGATAGCAGCAAGACCATGAATCCCGCTTCCTCTGCATAGACGCATAATCATTGTTTCGAGCTGATCGTCTGCATGATGAGCTGTTGCAATTATACCATTTTTTCCAGCACAAGATTCCAGCCTCAAATATCTATGAGTTCTGGCCGTATCTTCTGTCATATTTTGATTTATATTTGAAGTTGAACATGAGACAAGCGGGCCTACACCCAGTTTAATACAAGCATTCAATGCTGCATCGTAACTTTTATTCTCTTCTTTTTTTGACCTGATACCATGAAAAACGAATACTGGTTTCACTTTTATGTTTAGAAGGGAAACACAAAAAAGAAGAGCGATTGAATCCACTCCGCCAGATAAAGCAATAACAGGTGCTGAATTGTTTTTAGCGTAAAGCCTTCTGAATTCAGAGATTACCGTATTGATTGCTTTTTGAGGTTTTGCCATTTTCTTGCCCTATTGTGATTGTTTCGGAGGTATTCACTATTATACCCTTAAACCTCTTCACCTGCAAGTCGTGAGTTATCGTTAGGAAGTAATGCATTTCCCAAAATCCTTCTCCAAAGACATGACCAACATCTCCGATGATAATCTCTTTTATACCCTTAGATGCAATTGCTCGCAAACAAGAATTGCATGGCATTCCTGTGATAAAAATTCTACAACCAGACAAATCCGCTATTGTTGCCTGGGAAAGAGAATTTCTTTCGCTATGAAACATATGCTCATATTTGTGACCACCAGTTCTTTCATTTGGCAAAATGTTATCAAAAGAACCTGGAATAAACCCATTAAATCCAGTTGAAACAATGTGATTGTTTTTATCAACGATAACTGATCCGTGTTGAGTGTTCGAATCATGAGAAGATTTAGCCACAATGTAAGCTATGGACATGAAAACAGAATCCATACCCCATCTTTGGTAATCGTTATCTCTACCTTCCCCTGCAGCTAGTCCAAGCTTTTTTTCAAGTTCTGCAAATTCTTTTTTGTCTTCTGGATTTTTGCCAAGCTTAACTAATACTTTTTTTATAGTTTTTACATATTCAACAACATCTGTTTTCATTTTCCCATCCACCTATCAGATCTTATTTTTAAATCACCAGAACTCAAGAGTTTTAGTCTCTCTTTTGCTTCATCGACATATGGTGTATGGGATTCAATACAAATACACTTTCGTTCGTGAATGGCAGAAGATATTCCTGTTGAGCATGATCCCGCAAAAGGATCAACAACAGTTTCATTCTTATTAGATAGAGCTAAGATGAGAGTGCCTGCCAATTCAATCGGAAATTGACAAGGGTGTTTTGATTTTTCTACGTGATTGTGTTTAACGTTTGGTATGTTCCAAATATCGCCTGGATTACACCCCAAAGGATTTCCGCTTAACTGGCCCTTCTTTGGCCCTTTATAGTATTTTTTGCCCGGATATTTTTGAGGTATGCGAACATCATCCAAGTTGTAAGTATAATCATCGCCCTTACTCCACCATAATATTGTTTCATGTCTTCCTGAAAATCTGTTTTTACAATGCAACCCGTGAGCAAAAGACCAAACAATCCTGTTTCGTAATCGAAAATCAAGCTTTTTGAATACGGGATAAAATAAACAATCAAGAGGTATGACTTCTGATTTTTCTTTTGATTTATCTATAGAGTTTCCAACTTGCCAACAGATACTTCCATTTGTCTTTAATATTCTATGACATTCTCTTATAATACCGCTTTGCCATTCCATATACTCTTCAATGGTTTTGTGGTCTTCGTACTCTTTTCCCACATTATAGGGAGGGGAAGTTAAAATCAAGTCTACAGACTCATTGTCCATAGATGCCAACTTTTCTTCGCATGTACCATTATGAATATGTATATTACTGATATCTGCGATCATTAATTATCCATTTTTAAAGATATGCAAACGCCATCAAAATCTTCTATTTCATGAACAGCAGCATCAACAAGGTCTTCTACATCGCTTATTGCATTCATTATTTCAGTTGCACTTTTGTTTTCATCTAAAACTTCAATTTCCATTTCGAGTATAATCATATCATGCTCTTTACCTATGACATCAACTTTTTCTGGATTTATTTGAAGCCGAACATTATTCCAATTTCTTTCTTTTACAAAATCTGCAAAATCAATTGCAACTTCTTTTGCTGTTTTGTTGCATGTAAACATGTCATAATTAGAAAGTGCTTTTCTGATATTATTTCCACGTTCGTATCCGAATATATCACCAATATGCTTTGCCATTTTATCTCCTATTATTTTCTACAGTATACTCGAATTAAGATGCACTTGCTTTGTTTCTAACATGCTCTGAAAGATTAAGTTTTTCTGCAACAATATTCACTATTCCATCCCAATCATTATAAGGGAGCGATATATAATTATCTTCTCCAACATAAAGATCGAGAAGACTTCTTATGTAATCATCCATGCGACGAGCCTTGTCTTCATTCTCATAGCGACCTTTGCCGACATAAGGGCGATCTCCTCTTTCGAGGAATATATGAAGACCTGGATATTTTTCCTCATGCAATTCAGCAAGAGTAATTAAAGGGCCGAAAACTTTGCTATGATACTTGCGAGCATATGCAGCCCCAAGAAACAAAGGAGAGTCAGTAAAGATGTGATGAACTCCGGCTCGAAGAGGTATTTCCTCTTTTCTTTGCTGGTTAGCAAAAATAAATGTTTGATCAAAACCTTCTATTGATCTACCTTCCCATGCCCATTCTTTAACGAATTCCTGGGTAAGCTCAAATTGCCTATCCATAGAAGTGTCTACGCACATTCTTTTGAATTCAGCGAACAAGTCAGAGGCGGTTGTGCTTTTCCCAGTACCTGGGCCTCCATATAAATTGATTCTTCTTAGCATTTTTTGCCTTCCATTATGTAAGGTGTCGATTCGCCCATCCATGCACCTTCTATGTTATAAGATATAAATTCTTCTGCTTCTTCTCTATTCATGTCTTTAGATAAGATGGTTATCATTTTATCTCTATCGTATACGAGAACGGTTTTACTTGAGCATCTTCTAATTATTCCAAGTATCGCATCATCAAATCCATCTAACATAAGAGCTTCAGGATTTTCCTCTTTCAGTGTTTCCAATAGTTCCGCTTTATTCATCTTTTTTACCAGTTTTACTGTTTTTTAAATTTTCAGATTCATTTTGTTTTATAAAATAAGCCCAATAACCTTTTAGATCTTTTGTAATTTCCAATGGGAGACATTCATCTTCATTAAATTCTTTTTTAATTTGTTTGAAATATTTTTCAGCAATAGGCTCAATCTCTAAAAACATTTCAGAAAATATGTCGATCATTCTTTCTGTTTTTTGCATTTCATTTCCTTAAAATTGTATTGAGTGTTTTTTTCTCAAGCTCAACGATTTCTTATTTTCTCTTATAATTAATAGTTCGTTGGCTTTATCTTTTTTGCCAGTCTGCATGTGCTTGATTACCTCTTTGGTTATGAATTTGCAGCCAGGATAAAGATCTCTTATTTGCTCAGAATCGTAGTAGGATACAGCAAAAGTTCCCTCTACCGATAATGCAGTTTTGGCTAGCTCTTCATGATCGAATCCATCTTTTTTATTGACTGCATAGAAGTCTTTTTCAACATTTAGGTATGGAGGATCAAAGTAGAATACAGTGTTCTCGCTATCCCATTTTTTTACTATATCTTTGTAATCCAAGTTCTCAATATAAACACCTTTTAGAGAGTCAGCCACTCGTTTTAGATCAGGAGGCAAATTAGCCCATGTATAAGCTATATTCTCCCCTTTTCTAGCAATACACCATGTCTCCGTCTCTTTGCCGAATATCGACTGTCTATTGTATATAAGAAACTGTCTAGCTCTTTCAATAGCATTCTCCTTGGAGAAGTCAATATCAGATGTTATATACTTGTGAGCATCATCGAAATCTTTTCTACTATAAGGCGAAAGAGATATTTGCTCAATGAGTTTTGATGGATCATTCCTGAGAACGGAGAAGAAATTGATGAGATGGCCATCTGAATCATTTAATACTTTTCTGTATTTTGTTCCGCTTGGGTCTGGCATAGCAAAGCCTACAGCATAAGACCCTGCAAATGGTTCGCAATAAACTGAGTGTAACGGTAAATTAGATTTTATCCATTCTGACAATTTGTTTTTCCCGCCAACTCTTTTTATTACAGTTTTGCTCATATTATTGTTTGTTCCAGTTTCCGTTCTTGTCTATTATATAGTATTCGAACAGATCTTTTTGGCGATCCTTTGGAACACTAACAAAAGGTTCAAGGTTGCCCTCTGCCCACCTATCTTCTATTTCTATTTCGTCATTTTTTATAGCTTGAATAATCTTTTTTTTATTAAAAAGATACGCCCCTTTTCTATCAAATGAGAAAGAAGCCAAACAATCAACTGAGTTGTATGCATCCCTGAATTTGCGTGCAGGAATGTTTATGGTATCAAATCCTATTTGGTGTAATCCGCAGGACCAAGACTTTTTGCTGCGAACTTCAGCGTCAACTTTGAATGATTGATCATTCTTATTGAACTCAATGTCCCAAAACTCTTCACAGTTACCTGACTCTACGCGCTCATTGCTATTGAGCTTACCTTCATAACCAAGGCTTTGAAATAACTCAAGGGCTGCTACTTTGCCATTCCCATCAAATTTCTCATGAGCATTTTGGTTAAATTTTCTATTTTGACTTCTGTGTTTTATGTCTTCAAAGTTTGTCATCAATCAGCTATCCAAATCCGTATCCATATGCTGGCCGATAAGAACCCAACAACTATCTAGTTCTTCAAGCGGAGTCTTATCGAGTTGTATTAATCTTTCAATACACTCATCAACGCTAGTAAATACATTATCAAGATGAAAAACACCAAAGAGCCATACAGGGAGTCTTTCGATCCCCTCTTCTATAATGCAAAATATTGGCTTACGTTGTCTTTCTGCTGTGAATAGCTCATCGTAACTTCCGCACATATGACAGTCAGGGTTAACTTTAACAATCAAAAAATCAGCAATGTCCGTGAATCTAAGGTCTTCTCGCCTGAGAGTCTTCACGAACTTTCTCATGCCTTCCCAATCTTTTTTCTCGCGGAAAGAATCTACAATTCTTTTTCCATCTGAAACCTCTTGTGAGCAAGAGGGAGGCTTGTTGCATGGATCAATGTATCGAATGCCTAGTTTAGCTTGATGAGATTTTTCAATGAGATCAAGTCTCCATTGAACCCCCAAGTCAGGAACGTCATCAATTGGTCCGCTTAGGTAACATCTTGATTTGTTTAGTGTTTCCATTATTTGTTCTCCATTTGTATTTGTTTATTATACTTCAAGTATTATCCACTTTTTGCCGAAAATTAAATTATGGCAAGAAAACGCAAACTTATAGACAAAAAGGCCTTCAAGAAATGTCAAGGCAAATGTAGGCTTTGCGGTGAATCCAGATATGATCTATTGGATGTTCATAGAATCATAGCTGGAGCCGAAGGCGGTAAATACACACCAGACAATTCAGTTACTCTTTGTTCTAACTGTCATCGTCTAGTGCATGCTGGTGAGGTAATAATACACAGATACTACAATTCCACTGCAGGAAAAGTTCTTTATATCACCAGAAATGGCGAAGATGATTTTATTGAAAAATGATTAAGATATATTGCCAGGAGATACCGGATGACCAACAAGAGCGTTGACATCGGCCCAGGATTGAGAAACAAATATTTCCTCTCCCAATAAATACGCATCAATTGTGGCATAATCCGTATTATCTAGTATGTAGTTATTTAAAGTTCTTACAACAGGCAACAAAGAAGAAACAGATGTTGAATTCGCATTATCATATACCGCTCTGAATGTTTGCATTAATTCCATTTTTACATCCGGATCATCAATCTCTATCACAGATATTAATCCATTGTAAAGAGATAAAGTCATCAAGTCTAAGCTATCTATTGCGTTCCCATAAAATGTGGACAAGTCTTGGTACAGTTCATTAATAGAAAAGAATGACGGAGGAATAACGATTTCTTCGTCTATGACATTGTTCGTTACAGAAAATGATGATATGTTTGCTAGAGCATTACTGGATAGGTCAATAATGTCGCCAGTTGACTGAGCATAACTAATAGTAATGGTTTCTTCTTCGGTAGCATTATCCGAAAGGACTCCGGTTATCGTGCTTGTGCCAGAACCTGAAATACTATCAAAAGTTGTTGAAGTTGTTCCCGATAAAGTAAAACCTAAATTTGTGCCTGCTACAGGTTCGTTAAAAGCAAGTATTATTTGATCATGATTAGAATCATCTATGGTTGCAGACAATAATTCAGGAGCAGTTAAATCGCTGCCTAAAGGTTGATAACCAGGAGTCAATCCCCCATATGTTGCCTCATTTAGATTTGTTGGTCTTAGACTTGTTGCTACGGCCTCCATTACTACTTCTGTTTTCAGATTATTCGCAATGCTATCCCAGCCTCCAAGCCAAGCGTTAGCTATCGCAAGCTCAACTGCATCATAATCAGCGTATCCTTCATCTGTAAAATAAGTAAGTAATGCATCCGTTTCCAAAGTCGTATCAACAGCTCCGTTTGTAACGTCAGCTCCTAATACGTCTCCATTTGCATCCGTTAAAGATAGTCTCGCAGAGGCTATATCTGCAAATTCTACGCTATCTTCAAGTATTTTTCCAGCAATATGACTTCTTGTTATTCTAAAATCTGTCACTCTGCCAGCTATAGCTGCCTCGGTATATAATTCGTTTGTTGTCCAAGCGTTTATGTTCAATGCTTCTGATGTAAGCCCATCACCTATTGTCATCAAACAGTTGTGTATATAGCAGTTGTGCATAGCTTGAGCATTAGATAGAGATCTGTCATCTGTTGAAGCTAGCCTTAATGAGACCTCGCTTGCTCCAGCTATTGTCATTTCAACAAAACCTGAATTGTACGAATCTCCTCCATACTCCCCTTCCTTATTAGATGTTCCAACATCTTTAAGGAATAGTCCAGTTTGATCAATAGTTCCTGTGAGGATACCATATCTTGTTTCGCAATTGACTATAGATGAAGTGTCAATCGCCCAATCATCGCTTTGAGCGCCCAAAAAGTTTTGAAATACAGAACGGCTGTTGTGACGGCCTGCTCTTATACTTCTGTTTTCAACAGGGCTCCATCTAACCCCTGTATTTGTTCCATTATTATGAAGACCTACTGTCCCCTTGTGTTCCCATCCGATAAAGTCTTCAACAATAGAGTTTTTGTGAGAGTCCATTTTATACATTCCGCCTGGACCCGCTCCATGCCAGCCTCCAAGAATACTCATATAAGGTATCCAACCTTTTATGTAAGCGCTGTGAGCTTGCTGGTTGGAAAACCCGCCAAGGTTATATCCGTTCTTGTAATAGCTTTTACCAAGCTGAATTCTGGTTACATGTTCATTCTCATTTGTTCCAGCGGTTGAAAAACAGGCAGACCTAGATCCTTGTTGACCTATATTATCAAAGTTCATTTCACCCCATGTATGATCGTGCCAATTCCCTCTTGTTGTTATTTGATCTAACTGGGTGTATATAATGGAATTGGCAGCAGTATTCTGAAACCATATTCCTCCAATATTTATTTGCTTAACAGAGTCAATACTTCCTTGAATGTTTATCCCGCCCCCGTCGCTAATATTGTTTCCTATGAATTTAAATATTCTATCCTCTACAAAATCCCATGACTGAGTTTTATCTTTGAATTGAGGCATAGCCACGCTCGTTGAAGCTCCTGACCAATCAAAGCTAATAAGAGATGTTCCACCATACCTAAAGACGACATGACCTCTCGTTAAACTTTCTCCTTTTGCGGTGTTTATTAATACGCCTCCTCCTGCATTCCATTGTCTGTCTTTTGCTTTATCGTTATCTGTTGTCCCCCATGTTTCACCACTTTTATAGGCGATAAAACTATGAACGGATCTGGTCGTAAATCCTGAAGTGGACATCATCATCATATCTCTAGCGAATTGTATAGATTTTGACTCGTTTATGACTCCAGGATTTCTAATATCAGCAAAATCTGATGCCGTATAAATATATTTAGTATACTCTGATTCCCAAGGCTGACCATCATAGCATTCTAATACTGTAAATGTTGTGCCTATTTGGAACCATTCTTTTGAATTCACTTCATCAATATCAATGTCTAAAGTTGGATTCTCGTAAAACCTAAGACCAGAATGAAGAGTTAGATTAGCTCTAGATGGAACAGACGGAAAGCCATCGCTGTTCATATAATCTCCGCTTTCTTGTCCAACAGATCCGTTAGTTGATGCTCCAATCCAACCGGATATGTCCCCCGCTTGACTTCTAACTTTACATCCTTCAACATAAAGATCGATTCCGGTTGCTCCATTTAAATGAATACCAATAGTTATTTCTCTCAGATGAGGCATTTCACCAATTGAGCTTGCTTGTCCTGTTAAAGTAAAGCTTGTTGTTGAATCGCCAGCTTTTACAATCAAGTCTCCGTCAGAAAATATTGCAGAAACGCCATCGTCGGAGTCTCCAATTTCAAATAGCATCCCTTCAGGAGAATCTGATCCATCTGTAAATTCTACATCAATGCAAAATAGGGCATTAGCATTTGCATTAACATCGCCAAATGGTATAGAGGCTAAATCTGCATATGTTTGATCTGCTGATCCAAGATTTCTTTCAAGATAAGGAAGTTTCGGTAAAGTTCCGTTATCATGAGATAAAAACATTCCCTCAGCATCTCCCTGAAGTCTGTCAACAATATCAGGGACATATGTTGAGCCTTGAAAATCAGCAATGGCCCCAACTACATCTCCTGAATCAAAAGCGCCCTGAGTGACAATATCTTTGTCCCAATTCCAGGTAACAGTTTGCCCCAATTCAATCATATCATGCTTGATCCAAAATTGAATCTTATTTCCAATTTCGCCTGTTTTATCGTTGGTGATGTGCGGCCAAAGTTCTGCGGATTGAGGATTGAGATTTCTATCATAAGTTAAGGCTTTTATTTCTATATTTCCCACCTCAACTGCGTCAGCAAATATTTGGAATCCGGTGGCGAATAATGCTTGATTGAATTCGTAAGAACCCTCAACCCAAGCTGCTGAGCCTGAATTTAATGTCACCTCAACAAGTGACTCATTTCCATGACCATACACGGTTAACTGATTTGTGAGAACAATATCGTCTACATTGTTTATTATTTCAAAATCAGAAAAATCAGCTAAAGCATTCCCAACAGCATCTTCCACATCTCCATCAAGTTCAACATAAGAGATGGTGACTGTTTCTCCGAATACAATATCATCAGATATTGTTCCAACAAGCCTGTCCCCAGGGAATACAGTTAAGCTATCGAATGTAGTTGAAGTTGTTCCTCCAATTGTAAATCCTAAATTTGTTCCAGTTACAGGTTCATCAAAATTCATAATGATTTGACGAGGATTATAATATTCAACTGTTGCCCAATCAAGTGTTGGAGCTACGCCTTCGAACCCAACAGTATTTGTTACAGCTTGATCTGTTATATCCTCTAAGGCATTGCTTACTGAGTCAACAATGTCTCCTGTTACTTCAACGTAACTAAGGAGAACGGTTTCTCCTTGAGCAACGCTTGATGCAAGGATGCCTGTAATAGTATCTGTGCCAGAACCTGAAATACTATCAAAGGTCGTCGATGTTGTTCCTGATAAGGTAAATCCTAGATTTGTTCCGGTTACAGTTTCTGAAAAAGTTATAACAATGTCATTTGGGTTTGCATCGTTAACTAATACTGATTGAATCTCAGGAGGAATTTTTTCAATAGTGTTGTTTGTTACAGCTTGATCCGTTATGTCAGCTAAAGCGTCTAACGTAGGATCAACAATATCGCCAGATGATTCTGAATAGCTCAACAAAACAGTTTCGCTTGCAATAACATTATCAGATAAAACACCCGTTATCGTGTTTGTGCCTGATCCAGAAATACTATCAAAGGTTGTTGATGTTGTTCCTGATAAAGTGAAACCTAAATTTGTGCCTGTAACTATTTCGGAGAAAACCATAACAACATCGGTTGGGTTTGCTTCCTCTACGGTTATTGTATCCAAAGTTGGAAGCACTGCTCCTATAATATTGTTTGTTACAGCATAATCGGTAAGATCACCTAATTCTGAGCTTGCTCCATCTTCGATATCGCCTGTGGCTTGATCATAACTAATTGTTACAGTCTCTAAATCGGTTGCCGCATCAGATAAAACACCTGTAATTGTGTTTGTTCCTGATCCTGAAATGCTATCAAAGGTGGTCGAAGTTGTTCCTCCTATTGTGAATCCAAGATTTGTTCCAGTTACGACATTATTAAAAACCATAACAATATCTGTTGGATCTGCATCTTCTATGGTTGCAGACTGTATAGAAAGAGGTTCAATACCCCATGTGTGATTACTTCCCGCAACTCTAGAGTCTCCGCTTGATGCTGTATAGGAAGTGAAATCATAACTAGCGCTACCAATATTAACAAAAGCTGCATCAGTTAAATCAGGAGCATCGCCTGTATCCTCATTATCCATCGGGACGACAAATGAAAAAGTAGGGCCAACAACATCTTGAGGATTAAGCGTTCCATTATAAAGATCGGTTTTGTCTGAATCTGAAATATAATGATTCATTTGGAAAATGCCATTATACCTGATGCCGCCAGCGGTTATCCCATTCGTTGAACGACATCCATACCTAATAGTATTAGAAGAAGTGGAATCATCAAGAGAATCATATGTATCAGTTTTAGCGGATCCCTCTAACACATCATTAATATAAACTTCAGTGACTCCAGATTTGGTTCTCAAGAGAACAAATGTCCATGTATCATAGGATATCCCATCAATAGTATAAGATATGGAAGCACTTGGTTCTGTTTGAACTAAAAATCTAAATCTATTCGTGGTTGTGCTTGAGGACTTGCTGAAAAAAATAGCCCTACCAAACCTATTGAGTTCGGTAAAAGCGCTAGCCGTTTCTGTTCCTGTTTCTAAATAAAACCAAAAACCAACTGTGTGTTCTGTTTCACCGGCAATTTCTCCTGTGGCTGCTGTGGCTGCTGTTTCCAGGAGTAAATCATCTGTTATTCTTATTGGCATATTTTACTCTTTATCTAAGTGTATTGTTTATTCAGAAAGCATGGCCGACTTTAGCCAAAAGTTACCTGTATCATACATTTTGTTGGAAAAGCTTAAAAAATCAATTCCTTTTGTGAGATAGGCATTTGCTCCTGATCTATATGTAGTGGCTATATCATCAGGAGACAGGGATGTTGAAACGACAATTATTGGTATATGCTTATATGTATTGTCGTTCTTGAGACGTTTTATGACTGTTTTGCCATCTATTTTTGGTATATTTAAATCCAAGAAAATAATATGAGGCTTGCAGTCTTTTACAATCTTAATAGCTTGCTCCCCATCTGTTGCTCGATAGAATTCAAAATTAACATTGGATGGCAAAGATTCTCTGATTATATCAAAATCAGCATTATCATCTTCTATTATAAGTATTTTTACTTTTTTCATAATTTATTTACATTTTAAAAAGTTTTGTCATTTTTGTGTTAAGTCTTTTTACTTGTTTTTTGAATACAACTATTGATTCGCAAACTTTGATTAATGGTTCTATTTCTATGTCATCTTTATCGATAAATCCATCTACCCTAAGATTTATTAAATCTCTCAATGTTTTTCCGCAAGCTTCTCCTGACATTATAAAGACTTTAGCATCTGCATCATGTTCTCTTATTTCTCTTGTTATATCAACGCTTCTTGATGTTCCAAGAAACATATCATCAATAACATATACATCGTAATCAAATACAGTATTTTCTGAAATAAAAGAAGTTTCAAAATCTATTTCAAATTCAAGATCACACTCTTGAGCATCTATATTACATTTAATAAAATCTAATGCTTCTGGAGCATCATCTATTATGAGCATCCTTATCTTATTCATTGTTGTTCTCCATAGTGAACCAGAAAGTAGAACCTTTATTTTCTTCTGATTTGCAATCTATTAACCAATTATGCCTTTCGCATACTCTTTTGCATGTAGCTAATCCGATCCCACTTCCTCCATATGCATCTCCAGAATGCAATCTTTTGAAAGGGGCGAATATTTGATCAACGTAGTCCATATTAAATCCTATACCATTATCTTGAACAAAAAAGGTATAAAACCCTTCGTCTTTTTCCATCCAAATTCGTATCTCATGCTGTTTGTCATAAGTTCTATATTTTATAGCATTTGTAATAAGGTTAAGTAAAAGGCTCTCTAGCATAGGTTTGCATGCAAGAATTTCAAAATCTATATTGTCAACTTTTATGTGACTTTTTGATGTAACAATTATTGGAGCTAAGTCAATTAATACATCTTTAATCATTTGATGCATATTGATTTTTTCAACATTCAGAGAAACAGTGCTGACTCTTGATAGAGCTAAAAGATCTTCTATTTGAAGTTGCAGCTTTTTCGCTCCAGAGATCATATAATTGAAATATTTTAATTCAGTTTCTTCTAATTTTCCTTTTAGTTTTATTTGAAGTATTTCTCCAAAAACGCTTATTTTGCGAAGAGGCTCTTTTAAATCATGAGATGCAGCGTATGCAAATTGATTAAGTTCTTTCTCTACTGCATTCTGTAGAGTAATATCCTGTATTTGAGATATGTAATGAATAATATTTTCATTTTCATCTTTTACAGTTGAAACGGTAAGACGTACATGTTTAACCTCTTTGGAATAAGATATATATCTTTTTTCCATAGTATAATTCTGTCTTTTGTTCTCAAAAAGCTCTTGAAGATATTTATTATCTAATTCTAAGTCATCAGGATGAGTTATATCTCGAAATGTTTTTAGGAGTAAATCATCCTTATTGTAACCAACTATTTCGGCAAACGAATCGTTAATTCTTAAAAATGAACCATCAATACCAACCAGCGCCATGCCAATAGATGCATTCTCGAAAGCTGATTCAAATAGATCATCTGACATTATGGAGCCTGTTGCTGAGGAGTTGTTGTTTTTTGAGGGTTGGACCAACCGCTGATTCTCGATATCGTAATAAAGGCTCCAGCAATTGTTGCGATAGCAACGATCACAGCAACTGTTCCTCTGAACCATATACCCTTTTTTCTTATGTCCCTAAGAACTCCATCTATATCTTTATTTCTTTCTCGATGGACCTCTATCTCTTTGAATAGTTCATTTTGTCTGTTAGATATTTCTTCCAACTTTTTGATATGTTTTTCTAATTCCGCGGAAAAATGATCCTTAATATCATCCTTTAACCCATTTCTGAGTATATCAAGAATATTATTAACTTCTTTTCTTTGTTCTTCTTGTACAAATTTTATATTGGATATCTTTTCCGAAGACTTAATGTTTTCGTCTACGATTCTTTCCAAAAATTGAATAACTAATTGATTTTGTTCAGATGCCATTAAAAATACCCTCTCTTTATAGCTGTTATTCATAGCAAAAGAGAGGGTATCCTTCTTATTAAATCTTCGAATTATTCGTATTCTTTTAAGTCGAAAATGTTACACTCTTCAGGAATACAGTCTCGATAATCATCAGATAAAAACCAAAACCATTTTTCAGGTCGTTCCGGTTTAATACTATTGCCCAACCCATCAGTTATAACAAATACCGCTTCTGGGTGTCTTATTATTTCCCCTGACCTTAATTGTTTTTGAATATGATCTTCGAGTATATCAAAAGCAGTCCCGCCAAAACCATACAGTTTACCCTCTTCAATAGAGGCCGCATACACCTTAGTGTCAAAGCAAAATAATTCAACATCAAATCTGTCTTCTGGCAACGACTTGGCGGCAGCAAAGAACCTATCTCTAAAACCGAAACAAGACCCAGATGTATCTTGATAGAATCTAACCTTGATTCTTGTTTCAGATTTATGCTCAACATCCATTTGAGTTGGAAGCATAATATGAGGAGATATCATTGAAAATCTTCTAGCTCTTCTTGTCCATTGTTCTTCTTCTTTGTCTTTTTCTTTATATTTTCTGGACCACTTCTTTATTACAGCTTCCCATTTCCTTTTCTTCTTTACTCTATTTCTAATATTTGCTTGGTAAGATATTTTCCCAGCAACACTTCCTGGGGTTTTGGATCTAGGTCCATCCGGTTTTTCGCTTTGAGCTTTCTCTTCAGCCTTTTGAGCCGCATTACCATCTTCGCTTTGGTGGATTATTTCAGAGACTTCCATTTTCTCATCATTATCCAACTGATCATTAATAGTATCTGCTATTTCGTCTTTGGCTCGCTCATCCTCAAATTCACCCAAGCCGCTGTGGTCATCAATAGCCTCGCCAGTGACTTCTTTCCATCCATCTGTCTCTCCACCACCGCCGCCTTCACCCTCTCCATCACCGCCCTTGCTTTGAGAACCATCCCCTTTTTCTCCGCCTTTTCGGATCATCATTTTCCCGTTTGGAAGCATTTTTGAGTTTTGCTCAAGCAGTCTGTAGTAATACTCAAAAGGCTTTTCTCTTTCAACCATGTTTTGCATATCAGCAAAAACTGTATCAATCCAACAAAGCTCAATTTTTTGACCGGCCTTTTCATGTCCTTCTGGATACTTTCCGACATCAATAGAATTTCTGTCATATCCAAATTTTGAAATAAGCATATGATTAACAACGACATCAAGAGCCTTGTTCGCAACCTCTCTCATTCGACAATCTCTTGTCCTTAGCCCATGACTTAACATGACATGCAATATTTCATGACATATAATAAAACACTTTGTATATCTGTCAGTATTTTTCCAAAACATAGGGTTGAAAATAAATTCAACATTTCTACCTTCCCTATCAAAAGATACAGCAGCAGTAGGTATATCCCAAGTTAATCGGGGCATCCCCATTTCCCATAGCTGACAGAATAATCCATGAAATTTTTCAAGCTCCGATGAAATAGAATTGAATTCAAGCCTTATGTCTTGGTTCAGAAAGCTTTCAGATTCTTCATCAGTCATGCCTTTTGGCTTTTGATTAATGGATAACCCTTGGACTGCTCCTGAATTCTTCTTTTCCTCAGCCATTATATTTTTACACCTTCAAGATCTTTGTCTACAATCTTTTTCCACTGCTTTGCAGGCTTAGCTTCTACGATAAGACTGGAGGCATTATCTGGAAGCTTGTCATTTTCTTTACTGAAGTATCTAAAGAAAAGGTACGGAGCATGATTAAAGAGTTCCTCGATTGAGAATTCTGGATTTTCTTTAATTACGCAATGAACAGCAGTATTAAAGATTATTGGTATTCTATCATAGGTTTGAGACAGGGTATCCGATTGATGCCTTGAAGCCAGGAAATTGCAAAGTCTAATTACTGCAATGCCCTCATCTGCATTCATTTTTTCTGTAGCAAAATCACACACTGAATTATATAGCAATTCTTTTAACCAAGAGTTGCTTGCTCCCATAGAATCAGTTGCAGCTTTTCTGATCGAAGATTCAATATTTCCGTTAAACTCTATATCAGATACAGAGTAATCATCTTTAAATCTGAAGTTGCTGATCATATGCTTCTGTTCAGTTTTTGTGAAATGTTGAGGAAGTTTTTTTGTCGAATCAATAATAACATCAGATACTTTTTCACTCACAGAACAATCATCTTCCATTTGATCTAAAGTTTTCGCTATAGACTCGAACTGCTTTTTTATTCTTTTGTGCTGGGAACCTGAAGCAACATCTCGAATGACGGATTCATACTTTTTGGGATTTTGAATTATCTCATTTTTAATCGTAACATTTTTTGACATAAGAGTAGTTATAAGCTCCGCTCCAAGAAGCGGTAAAGCAAATGACCTTACATCATCATCTTCAATGATAAGCTTTTTGACTCCATCGAGATTATTCATGTGAGCAAGCCATCTTCTTGCTGATGAAGTGTCATTTGATTCCATGTATTTTTTAATGGTTTCTTCTGGCGGACCATGCTGTATGGCTGCAGCAAGTTTTGCAACTGGAGCCTTAGCTGGCAAAACATGGCGAAGATTGCCAATATCATGAAATACCTGAACAGCATAATCTAATCGACGAGGAGAAATATGCTTTTTGAAATCATCATTTAGACCATCCCACCAGTCAATCGCAGCTTTACCTATTTCCATTCCATATGTTTTTTGAAAATACGCAAGACATGGCTTATATGGTATTTCAACCTGAACGTGAAAACGATCTTCTTGAGCAGGATCGAGAGCCTCTACGTCAAAATCCAAATCATCGTCATCGCTTGGATTGATAGCCGTCCAAATTACTTTTAGGTTTGGGAATTTTCTTCCGTTAATACTTTTAAACTGTAATAATTCCATTACAGCATTACGAACCTTTTTTGGAGCCCTGTTGAATTCATCAAAGAAGATTGCTTCAACTGACCCATCAGCAAAATCTTTCGGGAGAATGAAATCTAAATAAGAGCCATTTTCCCCTTTAATTTCTTTTGGCACTCCAACAAAGTCTGTCCAAGGATCCATCGTTGCAGCGGAGAAATATTTCCACTTAAGGCCATTTCTCTCGAAAGCATCTTGGATCATATGGGTTTTGCCTACGCCATGCTTTCCTATAAAGAGAGCGTTGTAGTTATTTTCAATCCAGAAATCAAGGTCTCTTTCCTTGATATCCCCTGTGAAGTATTCTTTCTTTTGTACTGGCGGCATATATATTCTCCAAAAAATTCTAACTGGTGTTATTTGTTTGGACCATTTAATTAGGTCAGATATATTTATACCATATTTTCATTACACTTTCAAGGTATAGATATATTTTTGTGATTCAAATAAATCGAAACAATTCGTTGAAAGTGTAAGCGATACACGGTATAATCCATTTTTACCAATAAGGAAAGTAGGTCAAAATGACGAACGAAGCTGAAACACAAAACCCTGAAGTAGTAATCGAAACTGGTAAGATTGAAGTTATTCAAGAAAAACCAAATCAAAAGGACAGAAACTATTCTTTCATGCATAGAAAAGATGAAACGCTTGATGCTGTCGAAGTTGATGAGGATAAAGATGATGAGTCATACGTTGTGCCTGCTCAACCAGGATCAACGTATTGGGCAATTTTAAGAATTGCCTACGAAAACGCTGACCAGCCGATTAAAATGAGCTTTATTGTGGATCAAGTTGCAGAATTGCTTGAAGATAGAGATCCTGAAAAATGGGATAGATACGTCAATAAGACCTCTATAACGACCACAAAAAATGGCGAAAAAGTCCAAAAGCCAGCGAATGATTGGCGAAAAAGGATTGAAACGAATATAAAAACACTCACCAGGACAGGTGGAAGCAACCCGTATGGACAAAGATTGGTTGAAAGGGGCCATATTTTAAGATGGGAACCAGATCAGTTGAAAGGCAAGGGAGCCTTTGTTCTGAGGACAACAACAAATAAGCCATTACCAAAAAAGAGTAAATCAAAAAAAGGTTAAATGCCGAAAAAGGCGAAAAAGAACATAGACTAATGTCAAATAAAAGGAGGACAAGTCATGTTCATAATATGGTATTTCGCAGGATTTTTAACAGCAGGGATAATTTTCACACTCTTCTATAGGAAGAATTTAGGCACTTTGGCAAAAATGCGTCAAGGCCTATTAGACGCTTACGAGTATGTCGAAGATGGAGCTAAAAGTCTTTTTGATGGCGTTGATAAAAAATTGGATAAAGAGATTGAAAAACGCAAAATCGAAGAAAAAAATAAGCCCGCTCCGAAGCCTGCGCCAAAAGCTAAAGCTAAGCCTGCTCCAAAAGCTAAAGCTAAGCCTAAAGCCAAGGCTCCTGCTCCAAAGCCTAGAGCTAGAAAAGCTAAATAATTTAAACAATTGGTTTTATGCAAATAAAATAGCGTCATCTGAATAAGGTGTCGCTATTTTTTCGTGAACAATGTAAAAAAACAAGAACCAATTGCCGAATTAGTATTTGAAAACAATCATAAAGGAAAAGAAAATGTCAAAAACACAAATCCACCATGTAATCGTTTTAGATCAATCAGGGTCCATGCTTACGGTTATAGATCAAACACGCACCGGCTTCAATGAAATTATTCAGCAAATCAAAAAAGATGCTGAAACATATGAGGACACCCAAGATCATTTAGCCAGCTTGGTTGTATTCAGCGGAGAAGTAGATAGGGTTTATTGGTTGGAAGATATTGCCAATTTAACAGAAATGAGCGAAGGGCAATTTAAGCCAGGCGGATCAACCGCTCTCAATGATGCTATTGGACTCACTGTTGCTGGTTTAGAAAAAGATTTGAAATTAGAAATAGCAAAAGGCGATGCAAAAATATTCATGACAGTTATAACAGATGGGTATGATAATGCTTCTCAAGAGTATGGACCAGCCGAGTTAAAGAAAGCCGTAGAAAACCTTAAGCAAGAAGAAGATGATAGCCCTTGGACTTTGAGTCTTATTGGAGCAAACATAGACTCTCTTATGACAGGCGAAAAGTTGGGATTCAAATCAGGAATGACAGCTAGTTTTGACGCAACAGCCGTTGGAACTCAAGATGCATTCTCAGGAATGACAAATACAAGAGCTACTTACTCTCAAGGCATAAATCGAGGGTATAGCAAAACGCAAGTAGACTCTCTCGTTTCTCATGTGTCTCAAATCGGAGAACAACTATCAGATGATGAAATGGAATCATTTTTAAACAAAAGCGAATCAGATGATTAATAGGTGCATTTGTCATAATTGTTCTTTCCTTGATATTCAGAAAATGAAAGAACAGGGACAGTCTTTGGAAGATATTATTGAAAAAACTCAATGCGGTTGCGGTTGCGAGCTTTGTCAACCCTATATACTTGATTCGTATAAATCAGGTAAAACGGAATATAATGGACCTATATCTAAAGCTGAAAAAGCAAATCAAATATTACCCAAAAAATGGCAACCTAACAATGAATGATTTCGAAAAAATAAATCAAAGAAGACATGACCTTATAGACAAAATGTTTGAAGAGGGTCTTAGTCCAAAAGAAGAAAAAGAATTAAAAAGATTAAGAGAACAGGTCGCAAAAGCATTAAGGCTTACTCTTGTTGATGAAACAAACGAAGAAAAGGATTGTAAAAAATGACAACTTTAAGTTTTGATGATTTAAGAATTGCCAATAGGGATAGATGCGAACAAGCATATCATTCAATAGATAGCTGGTCGCCATCGGACTGGGGCAACGCTATGGCAGGAGAATTCGGAGAAGTTGCCGTCGAATTTTTAGACCTGCAAACTTTAATGATAAAGCTTACCACTAAAATTCAGGCATGCGATACCATTAAGAAAATGATGAGACAACTTGAAAGCGATGCAGAAGTATCCGTTCTAAAGGATAAGCTGGCTCTAGAACTAGCTGACATTGTTATTTATTGCGATCTTCTATCTGAGCGGGTCGGAATCGATCTAGGGGAATCTGTTGTCAAGAAGTTCAATCAAAACTCAGACAAAATGGGTAGCGATATTTATCTTAAGGCTAGTTAATGCGAAGGGTTAAACAAATGTTGGTTTTATTTAATGCAATAGCGAATGCTGCACAACTCGGAATGTGGGGCAAAAAAGCCCTAGAAACAGAAAAGGGTAAACAGGTAAAGAAAAGAGTATCTGTTGCCAGCAAAGTTGCTGTCGTTCATGTGAACAAAGCTGTTGTGGACATAAAGTCTGCTATTTCGGATAAGAGAAAATGACGAAAAGGATTTACTATGAATGAATTATTATTCGAAGATTTAGAAACACTTCCTGGGTTTTCTCCTAATTTTCCTGGAGAAGATTATTTTAATTATAAGAGATATATAGGTAGCTATGGAGCTTCCTATTTTGTCCATTCTCCAGACTTAGACCCAACAGATAAATCCAATTCATACTCCCATGTCGAAATATCTATGAGGTATTTTATTCACCTTATGACAATGAATGGGTTATTTATAACTACTTCATGGGAAGGCATTTCTGATCCTAAACGGTATTTTGAACAACTCAAAATTGAAGAGAAAGAAATAAGAAAAAACGGCTTATCAATAAAAGAGTTCTCCACTGGAAACGAGTTATTCTTTAAAGATAAAAACTACAGAGTTCCTTGGATGACTCCTCAGGATTTTGCAGATTTAGGGCCAGATATAAGAAATGATAGGCTAGGCCTCCTTATCCATTCCTCTCACAAAGAGTTCATTGAAAAACTTAAAGAAAATTCCTATCAAACGGGTCTGTCTTCAATGGAGTATAGAGAAGTTCTTTCTGTTGAAAATAATAGATATGCTCATTTTGACATAAAAGTAAGGCATGAGCAAGATATTGACAGGTTGAATGAGTGGAGAAACTTATCCGTTTATATTCTAAATAATCTAAACAAAAAAATAATAATCCAAAAGGAAAACAACGATGCTATATAAATCATCAGACGGAGACTCAAGACCAAATATAACAGTCTTGTCACAATTGATAGAGCAACATGGAGAGGGATCAGACGAAGTAAATGCTTTTTTGGCGTTATATGAAGGCGATTCTGAAATGATTAAAGCAGCAAACAAAATAAACAAAGAGGAAGAAAACGATGAAATTGAATGATTTTTTAACAGATGATCTTGCTAGAAAATGCGCTGAAGAAATATCTCAAGACTTTAACGAAAAAGGTTCAGGGGAAACAATAGAAGTTGATTTCAATATCAGCGCAGGAAAAATGGTTGAATCAATGTCCGTAGTTAATACCTGGTTTAAGTTTGATGCGGATAAAGAAAATACAAGAAAGGTTATATCCTTTTTAACTGAAATCTGGAGAAACGAAGAAACAAACGAAAATGATGCGAAGATCGTTAGCGATTTTGAAAAGAAAGTTTCTCAAGCACTTCAAGATATGACAGAGAATCATGATTTAATCACCAGCTCTATTCGGAGAGAAGTCTTTAAAAATGCGCCAAAAGAGCTTATGCCTATAAAAGATATCAAATTTCACAGAGTTGAGTTTGCAGGTGAAGACGAACAAGGGTATATTCTAAGGATACAAAAGTATGCGAAGGTAGATGCCGATACCGGACAATATTCAGAACCTCCGCAGTCTGTAGCCCCTGATTTGATACAAATTCATACAGAAACAGGTCAATCATTCAAAGAAATCATTGAAGAAAAAAGATTGGCCGGAGACAAAAGATATGAATATGTAGCAGATGCAACTGTTGAACGGTACGTCAAAGAAGTTACGGTTACATTGTCTGCGGATTACTCATTTTGTGAGAATCCATTAATTGAAAAACAATCCTAAACCATCATCCCTTAGAGTAAGAATTTACCCAGATCCAGTCCTAACAGAAGTTTGTGAAACTGTTGAGGATGTGAATGAAGAAGTTTTAGCCTATATTGAGAGAATGAAAATTGTCTTAAAGTCAATGTCTAATGGCATTGGGCTAGCTGCATCTCAGGTTGGATTGCTCTTAAGAATATATGTGGCATATGACAAGCTCGAACCAGGTAATGCTGGCGAGCTTGTTGCCTATATTAATCCCTCATTTAAGCCTGATGAAAACAATAAGGCTGAATATGAGAGTGAAGGATGCTTGAGCTTCCCTGGGATATCAGGTGATGTAGAAAGGCCAACAAAAGGCGTTCTTACCTACACAAATGAAAGCGGAAAGAAAGTTGAAGAGCATGTCGAAAGCTTGAAGGCACGATGCGCTCAGCATGAAATTGATCATCTTATGGGCATTTCTCTGCCTCAAAGCATGACAGAAGCATCTCTCAAAAAATCTAAACAAATGCTAAATAGATTGTCAAAAAGAAGGCGATAACTCTGCAGGTGTATGTCATCTGTGCTATAGTGTAATAAGCCCTCCTCTCTGTTGAGGCGGGATAACAAAAAACTCTCAAGGAGACTCATATCATGTTGAGGTTATTCTCAGTCCTGTTCGCTGTTTTGGCGACCTATGGGACAAGTAGTGCCCAGGCTCAAAGTCAAAGCTTTAAAGACCTGGTCGGTAATGTAAAAGTTGGTGAAGTTCAATCTACCAACAATCTTCAAGTCCCCTATATCTTTTGGGGCGGAGATTATGGAACCTTTTATGCAAACGGTGGAAAGAACACCTCAAGCGGGTCAATTTTTAATGATCTTGGCTTAAATGTCAATCTTAAGGCTGGGGACGATTTCGTTCAACAGGTTAGAGATTACATGAGCGGAAAATCACCTTTTCTCCGCGGAACATTTGGTATGGTTTCAATGGCAAGCGAAGTCATTGATCAAGATCCTCGAACAAGAGGCGTTGTACTTTTCCAAATGACATGGAGTGCTGGTGACCATATTGTAGGGCGAAGCTCAGCAAGTAAAATTTCCAATCTAAAAGGAACAACAGGTGTTCTTCAAAGAGGCGGACCACATGTTGGCCTCGTAAATGATATGCTTGAAGCGGCTCAATTGGATTGGAGCGATGTCAACATCATTTGGGTTGACGAGATTACAGGTAAAAATGGGCCTTCTGAAAAATTCCGGAATAACAAAAACATCGATTGGTGTGCAGTCGTTACGCCAGACATGTTTGGTCTAACTGGCGGATACGAATCGGTAGGCAATGGCGTTGAAGGAACTGTTCGAGGGGCAAAAATTATCCTCTCAACAGCAGAGCTTTCAAAATCAATCGCAGATGTATATGTCGTTCGTCAAGACTTCCTTCAAGACAATTATGAGCTATGCTCAAAGTTTACTGCAGGATATTTGAAGGGCGTTGAAGAAATTATTGAGCATAGAAAAGAATGGGAAAATAGAGGTTCAGAGCAGTATGAGAATCTTTTGAAGATGGCTCAGAATATTTATGGAAGAGATTCTCTGCCTACGCTTGAAGAAGATGCTCACGGCCTTCTAGCTGACTGTACATTCGTTGGACACCCTGGCAATGTCTCATTCTTTACAGATACAAATAACCCAACTGGTTTTGGCCCATTTATTTCTAGTAGAATGAATATGTCAAGAAGCTTGGGACTTATCAATAATGGTCGTCTATCTTCATCTTCTCTTGATTGGTCTTCCAATCAGTTTATTGGATATCTTGCAAAAACCGATTTTGTGAAAACTGAAAAATTCAATCCAGAAGCTGTTCTTATCGAAATCGAATCGCTTAACTCAGGAGCTTTGGAGAGCCGAACCAGACTTTCTTTTGAGATTTCATTTGATGCAAATCAAGAGCAGTTTTCGGTTGCTCAATACTCAACTGATTTTGACAGAGTTCTTGAGAATGCGGCCAAGTTTGGTAACGCAGTAATTGTTGTTCGAGGTCATAGCGATCCAACAAGGACTTTGCTCGAAGCAATCCGAGCCGGAATGGATTCAGGCGTTATCACTAGATCAGGTTCAAAGGGTAATTATTCCTACAATGTAGGCGGTCGTTCGCTCGATCTTGAAAATACTCAGAAAATTGTAGACCTGGTAGAATCTGGGGCTCTTGATCGTTCTGCTCAATACGACCCAAGACGATACTACACAGCCGCTCAAAATCTCAGTCGAGAACGAGCAGAAGCTGTAGTTAAAACAATTATTGATTACGCTAACTCTAAGGGCATTGAGATCGATGCATCGCAGATTCAACCTCAAGGCATTGGTATTTCAACACCTATTGTTGCGAAGCCTTCCAATGCTGCTGAGGCTGCACAGAATCGTCGAGTAGAGTTTCGTTTAGTTAGAGTTTCTGCTGAAACAATGAATGAGTCTGATTTTGACTTCTAGTCCAAATAAAAACAAAAGGAAGAATCACATGAAAAGGCTTATTGCATCAGTATTAATTACATTTGGGTTAGCATCAAATGCTATCGCTCAAAACAATGATAAAATCTATCAAGACAATGTTGTTATTGTCATTGATGATTCTGGCTCCATGAATGATAAAATGAAAGGAACCAGAATTGAGAAGATGGATCTTGCAAAAACTGCAATCATCCAAGTTCTTGATCAGATACCAGAGGGAACCAATGTTGGCATTGTTACCTTTAATAATGGATTGATTTACGAATTAAGTCCAATAAACATGGACGTATTAACCAATACAATCAATGGTATCAAAACTGGCGGCGGAACCCCTCTAGGCGAATACATGAAAATTGGAGCAGACATTCTTATGCTTCAAAGAGAGTCTCAGTTTGGCTATGGTTCATATCGATTACTGGTAGTAACTGATGGTAGGGCGAACGATGAAAATGACATGAATAGATATTCATCAGAAATCGTTGCAAGAGGGATTGTCCTCGATGCCATTGGAGTAGATATGGCTAGCGATCACTCTCTTTCAGTTTCGGCTACCAGTTATCGAAAAGCGAATGATCCAGATTCCTTAAGGCAAGCAGTTACAGAAGTTTTTGCGGAAGTCGGAGGAGTTGGAGAAAATGCGGTTAGTATGGACGAGGCGTTTGCTGAACTTCAAGGGTTCCCCGAAAACGCTGCTGCGGCCCTTCTGGGAGCCTTTAGATCAACCGGCAATCATCCTATTGGAACTACTCCACCGGCTCCTCAGTCGTCCACAGAGTCTCCAAACCAGACTATAGCTCCAGTAGCAACTTCATCTGTACCGCTAGGAGTTCTTATTGGGGTCTTCCTGGTTGTATTTTTTGTTATTATCGTTGTTTTATCACAGTAAGGATTGAATCATGGGCAGTAAAAAGCTTATCATAATGGTTGTCTGGCTGGTAGTATTAGCTTCTGTTGCCACGGTTCTTCGATTATTCGTTTTTCCCGCGAAAAAGCAACAAGAGCTTGATGCAACAAGTTCTTCAAGTCAATACGAACACGAAATAGCTATTGGTCTTGATGGATTTTCTGGATATTCAATATTGAGATCAGAGCCATTTCAAAGAAGGCTTAAAGATTCTAAGATTAAAGTTGAATACAAAGATGATAAGGCTGATACTATTCGGAGAATAAAAGGTCTCCAGGATGAAAGCCTTGATCTTGCTGTATTTACTCTTGATTCTTTGATTGCATCAAGTATTGAAATTTCAGACTTCCCTGGGACGATCATTTTAGTAATCGATGAAACCAGAGGGGCAGATGCTATCGTAGCGAGAACGTCAAGTGTTCCAAACCTTCAGGCACTCAATAATAGCAATGCAAGAATTGTTGGAACAAGTAATTCTCCATCAGAATTTCTTAGTCGAACAGTTAGAGCTAATTTTAATCTCCCAGACATGAACAGCAACTGGTTCGAGGGAGTTGATGGTCCTGATGAAGTAATGAAAAAGCTCAAAGCAGGTAGCAGCGAACCAAGAGCTTATGCTTTATGGGAGCCATATGTCTCTCAAGCAAAAGAAATTGATGGAGTTGATATTATATTCGACTCATCCGCTGTAAGAGGTCATGTTGTTGATGTTCTTGTTGCAAGAAGAGGATTTCTTACGAACAACTATGAGCAAGCCAAAGAGGTAGTAGAGGCATACCTGTCTACATCATACGAATACCGAAAACCGGAAAGCATGGTTGATCTTGTTATCAAAGACGCAAAAGCTCTTGGAGATCCTTTGCGTCGTCCTCAGGCCCAATCTATCGTTGATGGGATTATCTGGAGAAATACTCTTGAGAATTTTGCATACTTTGGCATGCTCCATAGACATGAGTCTGGCGGAATCACTCACATTGAAGACTCAATAGTTACGATCAATGATGTTCTCATTAAAACAGGAGCAGTACCTGATAACAACAAAGTTGTTGGAAGCGAAAATCTTCTTTACTTTGATGGTATAATGAATGATCTTCAATCCAGCAATTTTCACCCTAAGACATCAAGTTCATCCTCATCAGCAACGACACTTGGGGACGCTTTGAATGGATCAGGAGGATCGCTTGAAGCGGTTAGGTCAGACACCGAATTAGTTGCTCTATCAGATAATGAATGGAACAGACTGATCGCTGTTGGTCAGATCAAAACCGATCCGATTAATTTTGGAAGAAACTCAACCAAGCTTTTCCCTCAAGGGCAAAGAGATCTAAGGAAGATAGCAGATACATTGAAGTCATTCCCAAACTATTATTTACAGATAGTTGGTAATGTGTCATTTGTACCTTCTCCTGATATGGATCAAAATGAAATTGAAGAAATAAGAAAAGCAAGCTCAGACTTAGCAGAAGCAAGAGCAAACGCAGTATCTGAATACTTGAACTCAATCGGGGTTCATAAAAACAGAATAAGGTCAGTAGCTTCCGCTCCATCTAAGTCTTCAAAAGGTTCTGTATCATTCCTCGTAGGACAAAAGACTTACTAATGAAGTATTCGTATAAAAATTTGAAGAGAAAAGTAGCTTTCGAAATACTTACCAGTTGGCTAGTAATGTCTCCATTAGCTATTGGGCTCACCATACTTATTGGAGTGTGGGCAGTAAGCTTCTCAGGTAGCGGACTATGGATGGCCATAGGCGGTTTACTTACATTGATTTCTGGAGCAATTTGGGTAACTAAATTTTTCGGAGGATCAAAGACAATAGAAGAAAGAGTCTTAGGTAAAATAAAAGCGGAAGTTGAAAGAGAAGACAGAAAACGACTTGACTCTCTTGATGCAAGACTAGCCGAAGATGGAGACTATCGAACTGAATTTGCTTTAAGGGATTTAAGAAAATTGAGACAAGCATTGCTTGTTTGCGAAACTCCTGAAAATCTTATCGCTTGCTCAGATGTTATTGAAAGCATTGAAGCACTATTCGATGATTCAGTAAAATCTCTAGAAAAAAGCTTGTCTCTTACTTATACGATAAATACCATTACAACGCATGAAGCAAGAGTAAATCTCAAAGAACACCGAGAGAAAATCATTGAATGCGTACAAAAAAGCATAATAGAAATCGGAAAGATCGTCGGAGACTTGCAGGTGTTAGCTAGTTCCGGTTATAATAGTCAAGAAGAACTCAGGAACCAACTTTCAGATAAAATGGAAGTCGTAAGCCAAGTTCACAAACAAATGACTCGCTGGGAAGCGGGAGATTTTGAAGAAACTCATATCACAGTGGCATAATAAAAAGGAGCCCACAAATGTTTAAATCGTTAGGAAGATTACTTAGAGCAGTTGGTCATAAGATCGCAGGAGTATTTGGTCGCAAAACTGAGTCACTCATGAAAGATTCTGATGCAATGAGAGGAGCGTATGCTGATGTTATTGATGAAAAGACAGGTCGAATTAATCAATACATGAAAGCTGTAGGCGAAATGGCTGCTCAGAATGAAGGTCGATTAGGTAATATTAAACGACTCACAGACCAGATTTCTCACCTTGAAAAAGTTAAGGGCGGAGCTTTGGCTAAAGCCAAACAGGTTCAAGCGGAGTTGACCGCAGCAGGCAAATCTGCCGAAGAAATTGCTCAAGATGGAAACATGCTTAAGTATAGAGCAGCATACGCTGATGCTTCTTCAACTCTTACCAGTAAGCAAGAACAAGTTGCTCAAATTGAAACAGAAATTGCGGCAGCTAAGACCAGAATCGATGGTCACAAGGTTCAACTGCAGACAATGCAGAGAGAAATCAAAAAGCTCAAGAGCGAATCAAGCGAAGCTGTTGCAGATGTTAAAGCTGCTCAGTTTGAAAAGAGCATTGCTGATACAATTTCAGGTATTAGCGAAGATTCAACCGATCAGACTCTTGAGATGTTGAGAGGCGTTAGAGATAATGCTCGCGGCGAAGCAACTATCGCAAGAGAAGTTGCTGGCAACAATGCTGATGCTCTTGAGAATGAACTGGCGAACTTTGGAGCGTCCTCAGAGGAAGCAAATGAGTTTGATGCTTTAATGAATGGCGACTCATTTGAAACTAAAACTATCGAAGATAAGTCTGAGGTAGAAATGGATCTTAGCTCAAAAGATAGCTAATTTAAAACCTGTTACATATACACATCCAACATAAAGGAAATAGGATGTTTAAAAAAATCGCAACAATCACCGCTCTCATGGCCTCAACAGCTTTCGCTAACGAAGCCCCCGTATTCACTTTTGACTGGTCAGAATATCCATCTTGGTCAACCTTTGGGGTTGCCGAAGAACTCGGACTGATTAACAAAGAAGAAGGCAAGCAAGGCTCTTTAGAGATTAAGCATAATGTAGATATTGTTCTTCGCAATAAAGATTATGATACTTGTATCACTCTCTTTACCAGCGGAAACTCTGATGCAACATGCTTAACCAATATGGACTCTCTTGCTCCATCGCTCAGCATCCCTGCAACCATCGTATTGCCAACCAGCAATAGCTATGGAGCAGATATGCTAATCGTAGACGAAGACTCTGTAGACAGCATCGAAAGTCTAAAGGGCGTTCCGATCAGAGGTCTTGAACTTAGCGTTTCTCAATATCTTTTTGAGCGAGGATTGCAAGAGAATGGATTTGATCCATTGGATTTCAATTTCCAGAACATGGCCCCAGAAGCTGCATCAATGGCTCTCCAGTTAAATGATAACAACGTAAACGCTATTGTTGTCTGGAATCCATTTGCAATGCAGACACTTAATTCTCGCGAAGGAATTCGGGTTCTTTTTGATAGCCGAACGATTGAGAATGAAATTGTTGACTGCGTAGTCGTTGCAAATTCATCTCTCGAACGAGAAGGCGGAGACCGTTTTGTTCAGGCACTCATTGAAACATTCTTTACTGTAACGGAGAGAATGACAAGCAATGATCGTCAAACAAGAGATGACACCCTTATCGCTCTTGGAGACAGGTTTAGTAATCTTGGCCTTAGCGACATGAGACAAGTAACTAGACAGACACGCTTTTACAATACTCCAGAAGAAGCAGTCTCAATGATCAACGATAAGCATCTCACTAAGACTATGTTCTTGGTAGAAGAATTCTGTTACAATCAGGGCCTAGTTAATCGTCGAGCAGTCATCTCTATCAACGGAGGCCTTGTGACTGGCGAAGGCGATAGCGCTGACCTGTCATTTGATTCAAGCCACCTTCAAACATTCGTAGACAGCGAATAAAAAAATCACGTAGGGACTCCTTTGGCCCCTATGCCACCGGCGTTGCTTGATTAGTTATTGAGCAACGCCTTTGACTCTCTTCAAGGAGCAAAAAATGAAAATGATTCGCAATACAATATCGAGAAAAAGAAGATTTATTCTCGGCGTTGTTTCAGTTGTCATCCTTCTTGGAAGCTATACATTGTTGTCTCACAGACAGCATGTAAAGAATCCAAAAGATGTAACCATTCCGTCATGGTCTCAACTTGCTGAGGGATGGGTAAAGATTACCAACATCAATCCTCGAATAATTGAGCAGCGAGAAAGATATGTTAAAACAAAAATATCTAGGCTTGATGCGGAACCGACAGATGAACAGGTTAGTTCGTTGGAGTCAGAAGCAAAAGAGAAGTATGAAGGAGAGATTCCTTTAGTAGCAGACTCTTTAGCGACTTTGAAACGATTCTCTGTTGGACTATCTGCAACGATTGTGATTTCATTTATATTGGGAATATCGATGGGATGCTTTAGGAGCATTGACGCATTATGTTCTCCGGCAATGACATTTATTGGAAAAATTCCACCGACTGCTGCATTGGCTGTATTCTTTGCCATCCTTGGAACATCTGAAAATCTTTACACCGGACTGATTATATTCGGAACCATGCCAATTCTTGCAACAAGCGTAATGCTTGTAGCTCAAGCGGTTCCGAATCAGGAAATAAGTAAAGCTTATACTCTCGGAGCTTCTCATTCAGAAGTTGTTTGGAATGTTATCGTTCGTCAGGTATTCCCAAGCTTCTTGGATGCCATTCGATTAACGATTGGACCAATCATGGTTTACTTGATTGCTGCTGAAATGTTAGCCTCTGATGCTGGTATGGGTTATCGTATTCGTCTTCAGTTAAAGATTACCGAAATGGATGTAACCTATATCTATCTCGTTGTCTTGGCTCTCTTTGGATTCTTTATGGACTTTGCGTTCAAGAGGCTTCAATCAGTTCTTTGTCCATGGTTCAACAGAGGAGAAGTATAATGGAAAACTATATCCTTGAAATAGAAAATGTATCTCAGACATTTGGCGAAACAAAGGTACTTCACAATATCGATCTAGTCATCAAGGCTGGAGAAATTGTTTCCTTAGTTGGTCCATCTGGTTGCGGTAAATCAACTCTTCTCCGCGGAATTGTTGGAACTCATCCTCCAGAAGACGGAGAGATAAGGGTTTCGGTAGACGGAGAGATGAAAAGGATAACCGCTCCGAGCCGAGATATTGGAATCGTTTACCAGAAGTATTCATTGTTTCCATTCTTGACAGCATTAAAGAATGTTATGGTTGGGCCAATGCTTGATCAAACAACAATTCCTAGCCGAATTTTTGCTTTCTGGAAATGGGGAAAGCAGAAGAGGGAAGTTAGAAAAGAGGCAATCGTTATCCTTAATCGCCTTGGGCTTGGAGAAGCACTTCATCGATTCCCTCCAGAAATGTCTGGAGGCATGCAGCAACGCACAGCGATTGCTCAAGCAATCATCATGAAGCCAAGAATACTTCTTCTTGACGAGCCATTTGGAGCCCTTGACGAAGCAACAAGAGAAAGGCAGCAGAAGATGTTGCTCGAACTTGCGGCAGAGAATAGGGAGGCTAAAGAAAAGGGAGAACAGCCGCCTCACACCGTTCTTATTGTGACTCATGAAATCAATGAAGCTATTTATGTTGGAGATAGACTGGTTGGATTGAGTCAATATTGGGATTGGCAAGCAGATGGTTACGATAAGTGTCCAGGAGCTAAGATCGTTTACGATAAACCCTGTCCTGTATACAATGTTTCAGACCCTAAATGTCATACACATTTTGTTGATCAAAAAGATGAAATAATTGAAACTGTATTTGAACCTGAAATTAGAGAAGTTCATGAATCTTTACAGAAGATTGAACAATCATTATCCAGAAATGGGTAAAAACCGAACTCCTTGAGGCCCCTTGATGCATATCTGTGTCTCAGGGGGCTTTTTCAGAATATCACCGAAATCTGATGAGAACAGATAAATGCTATAGACTCTTTTGAGAAAGGGTCATCATTTAAAACGGAGAATAAAATGGGCAGACCTGCCATCAAATCAATCAATCAGCTAAAGCCCGCATCTAGCTTGTGGCAAGCTCGAACGATTAAATGCGTTATGAAGATCATAGAAGAAAAAGGCGATCTGGATGTTCTTTATCCAGAAGAACGTCAATCTGTAGAATATTGGCAAAATCTTTTGTCAAAAAAACCATCTTCTGATTGTTCTGCTCAACAATTGGGAATAATGCAGGGCATAATGTATACCTGTTGCCCATAAAGGATAATCTCAAGATGACTCAAACGAATGAGAAAGCTTCTTATCCTCGGTTATGGCTTCACTGCACAAGTGGTGATTGGCTCGCTGCCGTATCCACAAACATGTCAGGTTACGACGATACCCCTAAAATGACGCTCGATGAAATGCTTGCTTGGCGAAAGGCAAACGGTGGATATATTAGACAACAGGACAATGATCATTCGCCGCCATTTTTACAATATGGTAGATTGGAACCATTGTGGCCACCAATTCCGACTGAATCGAATGAGTTAAATGTTGACTTAAAAAAGGAAAAACAAATGACAAGTATAGAATCAGATTTAAAGAAACTCGCTCAAATGGTTCAAATCAATCAGATGATTTCTGATTTATCTCAAAAATCTAAAAATACAGTTTACATCGAAACAAGATTTGAAGGGATGGATGGAGATCAGCCTTATTTTGAGTTTGATGTTCATTGCGATGGATGTCAAAGAATACGGAACAGCATGTTTGATGCGATCATAGACCTATATGAAACATGGCATGAGCTTAATCCAGATCATCAGATGATGACAATAACAGGAGCCTTTTCATGATGTCCCCTCCAGATCACATGTATTCATGGACAGTTCTCGCTCTTCTTGCTGGTATTTTTGCTAGCATTATTCTTCCTTTTCTTTACCTGTGGGGATTCATCACTATATGCGTCCTCTTCCTCGTTGCCTCATTCTTTATCGAAAAGAGAAAGTCAGCTAAACGGGAAGCCGAAGAGCCTACGGAAATTTGATCAGGCACAAAACAGATTCCCTTTTTTGAACCCAAAATCAACTTTTTCGCGGAATTAAAAAATATCACCGAAAACCTTGCAGGTGCATTCAATATGCAGTATACTGCGTTCTCGGAGAAAAGAACTTCAATGTTTTTTGTGATTCATTGTTGACTTTTCAAAAAAAGACCGAATAATAAAGAAGGAATAAAAAAGCCTTCAACGTATAGAAGAAAACCAAAAGGTCAAAATCGACCTCGTAAAAAGATTAGAGATAAAAATGAACAACTGGCAAGTCAAATCAAATACCTTTATTAACAAGTTCCATAATGGAACGGGTTATGCATGTGCGATGAATACACGCAGCAAAGGCCATTTGGCTTGTCCTTTAGGAGAACTCAGGTAAAACTGATAACCTAAATAAGACAGACCTAAAAGGCCTTTGCAAAAGCAAGGGCCTTTTTTAATAGAAACAAATAATTGGCCGTCTACCAAAACTGGATAATGGTCTTGATTGCAACTCAAGTATGTTCGGGTTCGAATCCCGAGGCGGTCTTTAGGAAAGAAAAGGAGAATGACATGATTTATTTACGAAAACACAGTCCTTATTGTTCGTGAACACAATAGGGGCTACAAGCTTATTAGGTAAAGCATCCGGCTTTTAACCGGAAGTCTTCGGGGTTCGAATCCCCGGTGGCCTATTACACACAGAAAGATAATAAAATGACCTCAGATTACATGATAGAATTTCGAGAAAGAGTAAAAAAGGAAAACGATGAACGCTCAATTAGCCTGCTCGAATCATGGGTTAGCAATCTTCAATTCCTTTACGATGAAACAAGCTGCGGATGGCCTCCACTAATAAAAATAGTTGATGGAAAGATAGAGCTTGAATTACCAGACGGAAGCACCAGAGGAGATATGCCATATGCAACCTTGTCGCTTCTTACTCAATGGGCATTAAGCGACTTAGCTAGAGGCATAAAATCAGCAGAAGTTATCAATTTTAAAGTTGAATGTGATAGCTTCATTTCAGAAATTGTTCATGACGAAGTACAGTTATACAAATGGACAATAGAGTGGTATGAACATGTTGATGGGAAATGCGAGGGAAGAAAAAAGACAGGAGAAAATTGGGCTGGATCACTTGATTACCAGTATGCATGTTTCAACTGCGTTGATTTCGTTTGCGGAATCTTGAAGAAAGAATTGGGAAATTAATCCCGTTGAGAGTGAAGCTTATTAGGTAAAGCGTCTGACTTCCAATCAGATTTTTTGCGAGTTCGAATCTCGTCACTCTCTTTACAGAACATATATTCTTGATGGATATAAGTTCAAGACTCTTTGACAAGTGAATAGTTTAATTTTTAAGTATAAGTTCCATGCCGTGGTAAAGGTACGTCCTGCCACGGCTTATGCTCCCTTAGTGTCAATCGTAGCACGACTGTTTTGTACTCAGTTAGTATCAGTTCAAATCTGGTAGGGAGCTTTAGAGAATAGATATCGCTGGAGACTCGGCGATTAATAAAAGAGATAGGTGAGATTTTAGGATGCCGGTGGTCCTGTAATGAATAAACCCTTGTCCGAGTGGAATAAAGAAACTACCTATTGACCCGAGCCGGTAGCAATTCTCCATCAAGTCTCATTTGTCTATTCACGTTTGGCTGTGTAGCTCAGTTGGTAGAGCGTTTCACTTGTAATGAAAATGTCGCAGGTTCGACCCCTGTCTCAGCCTTTTATGTTGTTATAGTGTAATTCGAAAAGTGGTAAACTATATATGAAAGAGCTTTGAAAAACATAAGAAAATTGCAATAGAAAATATTAGGTAACATCGCATTGGGCAACCAAGAAATCGTGAGCCAGGATAAAGCCTGGACAGACCTAATATGGATGATTGCGACGAGTAATATGTTTAGTATTGGTTCTAGTAAGATATGGCGGAAACTCGGTAGAAGGCAGCACTCCCCTCTGCACAATGCGATTCTATAAGGGGCAGTATGGGTTCGATTCCCATTGACAACTTTTATACTTTTGGGGTCGTAGCTCAGTTGGTAGAGCAGTTGCATGGCATGCAGAAGGCCGAGAGTTCAAATCTCTTCGACTCCACTTTTTTGGTCCTTTAGCTCAGTCTGGTTAGAGCGGGGATAATATGATTGGTTGGCTGATCGGTTTAAGCGGCTGCCTGTTAAGCAGCGAGGGTTTCCTCTAGGCGGGTTCGATTCCCGCACCAATCTTTATACTTGACTAGGTGGCTGAATGGTTTAAGCGACTGACTGTTAATCAGTGGGAGTAATCCCGACGCAGGTTCGAATCCTGTCCTAGTCGTTTACTTTTTGCGTAATAAAAAGGTTTATGGTTCGATAATGAATCTTAGCGATGGAAGATGGCTTCTTGTTACTTACTTTGAATGGTGCAATAAATGACAAAAAAAAGATATGAAACATTTGTTAACGGTATTTCAGGTAAAAAGGTTGTTATAAAATGTTCAAAAACAATGCAGGTTTCTAAAAAAGAATTCGATTATTTTTTGATAGATCAAATGGGGTTTGAAATAGATACATATTATGAAGAAAGACTTATTGAAAAAGATCTTATAAATAAGGCTATATATATAAAGTCTTATTGCGGATGGGTTTCCAAGTGTATACCATGCGGAAAAAATAGAGTTTCCGGAATGTTTGATTTAAATAATGGAAGTTTATTTAATAAAAAAGATACAATTGAAATATTAAGAAATAACAATGGATTCCCTAATCCTAGAATTGAATCATATCCTGCAGGAGACGGTAGAATATTAAATTTTTTAATTTGGGGGAAAACTCCAAGAGCAAGAGATTCTTTTGGGAATGTTCTTTATAGAGAGTTAGGGGAAGATCTTGGTTACAGGCATGACGCGATAGACGAATTTTGTAAAATGATGGAACAGAGAGCGTC
>Ga0316205_10000960_pt1 | contig 41572 bp, 41 predicted proteins | sample 3monthpyrite_MG_FD_204941 | JGI IMG/M metagenome (GOLD analysis project Ga0316205, IMG submission 204941) | Microbial mat bacterial communities from mineral coupon in-situ incubated in ocean water Damariscotta River, Maine, United States -... | ecosystem: Environmental > Aquatic > Marine >...
CCACGGCGTAGCTCGGAGGCATCGACCACGTCATCATGAAGCAGGGTGGCAGTGTGGATGAATTCAATCAGGGTAGCACACTCAATATGCTCCTCACCCTGGTACTGGAAGGCGTTCGCGGCGAGCAGGTGCAGGACCGGGCGCAGGCGCTTGCCCCCACTGTGGACAATGTATTGGCCGATCTGGTCGATCAGGACCACTTCGGAACGTAGCTTTTCCTGGATACAGCCATTCACACTCGCCATGTCATCTTCAATGAGGGCATAAATTTCTTCAATTTTCATAGGCTTAGCTGTTCCGGCTCCTGTCTGAGGCCCTGCATGCTAGGGCTGTGTGAGAAAAGTGTCAAGGGATCGGAAAAGTGGTTTGACCCGGACCCCCAGAGCAGCTAAAATCGCCGTCCTTTACGGCAGGATCCGTCACTAAATTAGGGTGCCTGTCAGGATAGAATTGCTTGATATATAACGGAAATTCCCTCGAATTTCTTTGGAGAACCAGTTAGATGTACGCAGTGATTGAAACCGGCGGTAAACAGTACCGGGTAAGCGAAGGCCAGAGCATCAAGGTCGAGAAACTGACAGCCGACGAAGGCAGCAGTATTGACCTGGACAAAGTTCTGTTAGTTGCCAATGGCGACGACATTAAGGTCGGTGCACCATACGTGGATGGCGGCAAAGTCACTGCAACTGTGAAAGCTCACGGTCGTGGCAAGAAGATTCGCATCATCAAGTTCCGTCGTCGTAAGCATCACCAGAAAGAACAGGGTCACCGCCAGTCTTATACTGAGCTGGAGATCACTGGTATAGCGGCTAAGTAAGAGGATTTATAGATGGCACATAAAAAAGCAGGTGGTAGTACTCGTAACGGTCGCGATTCGGAATCCAAACGCCTTGGCGTGAAGAAGTTCGGTGGTGAGGAAGTACTGGCTGGAAACATTCTGGTTCGTCAACGTGGTACCAAGTTTCACGCAGGTGTAAACGTTGGCCGTGGTAAAGACGATACCTTATTTGCAAAAGCAAGCGGTACGGTTAAGTTTGAGAAAAAAGGCCCGCATCAGCGCAGCTTCGTAAGCGTCACGCCAGCGGCTTAATTTCCAGAACACGATATATTCAAAGGGGCCCTGTCAGTGACAGGGCCTTTTTCGTTGGCCAAAATAATTGGCCAGAACAAGTTATCCAGCTACAAAAGTAAGTTAAAGTAAACATTATGAAATTCGTAGACGAAGCAAGCATTCGAGTGGAATCCGGTAAAGGCGGAGATGGTTGCATGAGCTTTCGCCGTGAAAAATACATTCCCAAGGGTGGCCCTGACGGTGGCGATGGCGGTGACGGCGGCGACGTATTTTTGATCGGTGATGAAAATATCAATACGCTTGCGGATTTTCGCTATAGCCGTAAGTTCAAGGCCGAGAATGGTCAGCCTGGTCGAGGTAAAAACTGCAGCGGCAAGGGCGGTGAAGACCTATATATAAGAGTGCCACTGGGTACCGTAGTGATTGAGCAAAACACCGATGAGCTGATGGGTGAAGTACTGGAGATTGGCCAGGTGTTAAAGGTTGCACAGGGTGGTCACCATGGTGTGGGTAACACGACATTTAAGAGCAGTACCAACCGTGCGCCCCGGCAGTTTACCAAAGGTACGCCTGCAGAAGTTCGTCAGCTACACCTGGAACTTAAAGTTCTGGCGGATGTGGGTTTGTTGGGATTACCGAATGCAGGTAAATCGACGTTCATTCGCTCAGTCTCTTCAGCTAAACCAAAAGTCGCAGATTATCCTTTTACAACTCTATATCCAAACCTGGGTGTGGTGCGGATTGAAGCTGATCGCAGTTTTGTTATTGCCGATATCCCTGGAATTATTGAAGGTGCGGCAGAGGGTGCTGGCCTGGGGATTCAGTTTTTAAAACACATTTCACGCACGCGTTTGTTATTACACATTGTAGACGTGGCACCGTTTGATGAAAGCGATCCAGTTGAGTCATATAAAATTATTGAAAACGAGTTGAAAAAATACAGTGACACACTGGCGGACTATGAACGTTGGTTAGTGCTAAACAAACTGGATCTGCTAGACGAAGAGATTGATAAAGAAGCACACTGCCAGAAGATTATCGATGGCATTGGTTGGCAGGGGCCGATTTACAAAATATCGGCCTTGCAAAAAGAAGGCACCCAGGCGCTCTGCTATGACATTATGGCGTATATAGAAGAAAAACAGGAAAAGTTAAAAAAGGAAAATGCTGAAGAAGAGTCGGAAAATTCTTCAGCGTCTGATTTGGAAGAGTAGTTACTCACATGCGTGAAAAAATAAAAAAAGCCAAACGTATCGTAATCAAAATTGGTAGCGCCTTGTTAACCAATGATGGTCTTGGTCTGAACCGTGCTGGCATCGAGCAGTGGGCAGGACAAATGGCCGAGCTGAGAAAACAAGGTCTTGAGATTGTGTTAGTTTCTTCCGGTGCGGTGGCAGAAGGCATGTCGCGCCTCAAATGGACCTCGCGCCCAAATGCCTTGCACGAGTTACAAGCGGCAGCAGCGATTGGACAAATGGGTTTAGTGCAAGCCTATGAATCTGCATTTCAGAAATATGATTTCCACACGGCACTAGTGTTACTAACCCATGATGATCTAGCGAATCGACGTCGTTATCTGAATGCACGCAGTACTTTAAAAACACTCCTGGGACATGGCATCATTCCTGTGGTGAATGAAAATGATACAGTGGCCTTTGATGAAATTCAGTTTGGCGATAATGACACCCTGGCGGCGTTAGTAGCAAACCTGGTGGAAGCTGATCACTTGATCATACTGACCGATCAAACGGGTCTCTATGAACAGGATCCCCGCTCGAATCCAGATGCAGTATTAGTCGATGAGGCCAGCGTTGGTGATACCCGTCTCGATAGCATGGTTAGTAACAAAGGTGGCGCACTGGGCCGAGGTGGTATGTTTACCAAATTACGCGCTGCCCGTCTGGCGGCGCGCTCTGGAAGTGCTTGCGTGATCGCCTCTGGGCGTGAGCAAGATGTTTTACTACGGCTTGCCAGGGGCGAATCCCTGGGCACCTACCTCATGGCCGAAAAAAACCCGGTAACGGCAAGAAAACAATGGCTTGCCGGACAATTACAACTGGCCGGTACCATGATTCTGGACGATGGTGCCTGTAAGGTACTGACAGGTAAGGGTGGTAGTTTGTTGGCCGTAGGGGTAAGCCAGGTGAGCGGCCAGTTTCAGCGTGGTGAAGTTGTGAACTGTGTCGATGGGCAGGGCCGTGAGATTGCACGCGGACTGGTAAATTATTCTTCTGAAGAAATTATGAAACTTCTTGGCCAATCGAGTGACAAAATAGAGTCGATCCTCGGTTATGTCGATGAAGAAGAACTTATACACAGAGATAATATGATTATTACTGCAGGGACATGAAACGGACTCTCCTTCAAGCTACGCTTCTCACCTTCACAACGCTACTGTTTATATCTGCCTGTAGCATTAAAACTGTCTATAACAATCTCGACTGGGTCCTGGAAGGCATGGTCAATGACTATGTATCGTTATCCGATACACAAGAACAGGATGTAGAAAAACAGGTCGCGCTACTATTGAAATGGCACAGAGCCAGCCAGCTGACTGAATATGCAAATGACTTGAAAGCGATAAAGGCCTTTGTCGACAAAGGTATGGATGACGAGTCGGTCGAAATTATTATAACAAAAATGCTCGAACGCTGGGAAAGCATGAAGGTAGAAGTAGCACCTAAGATGGCGGATTTGCTTGTAACATTGAATGATGAGCAGATTGAAGAATTATTCAGTAACCTTGAAGAGAAGAACAAGGAAATTGCTGACGAGTATAATGAGACATCCGATGATGAAAAAGTTGAACAGGCGGGTGATAAGCTTATTGATAAGTTTAATGAATGGTTGGGAACAATTAACGATGACCAGAAGGAACTTATCAAATCCTGGTCGCAGCGTTTTAAACCAATACACGAAGACAGACTTTTATTTAGAAAAAAATGGCAGCTCACTCTAAGGCAGGTTCTTGAAAGTGGTTTGGATGATAAAGATAAACGTAACAAATTGGTTGAGCTGGTGTTGAGCGCCTCTGACTACCAGCCAGAAGATTATAAATTAAAACTGGATTATAACAGAGAGAAATTTAAAAAATTGATTGTTGCTTTTGAATCCGTAGTGACGTTAGAACAAAAAAAGCATCTAAACGAGAGACTAGATTACTTTATTACTAATTTCGAAGAATTAGCCGCTGAGGCGAAGAATAATCAGCTATAGCAGGGCGGCTAAACCTTGCAGGACGTTGTTCAGGATAATAGTTTGAGCCTCTGCAGTTGGATGGATGCCATCTCGCTGCATTAGGTTAGAATGGATGGATACATCTTTTAAGATGTAGTTGACTAAAGGGATATTGTGCGTTTTGCTAGTATCACGATATACCTGTAAAAACTTTTCTACATAAGTTGCACCCAGGTTAGGAGGGACTTGAACACCACACAACATGACCTTTGCATTTGCGCCTTTTGCTAGACGTATCATTTTATCAAGATTGGTACGGACTTCTCTGAGTGAGTAGCCTCGTAGGCCATCGTTCCCCCCTAGTGCGATGATAACAATCTCAGGTTGGTGTTCTTTTAAAGCATGTGGCAAACGCGCTAAACCGCCGCGGGTAGTATCACCGCTAACACTGGCATTGACAACACGATAGCGATGGCCATTATTATTCAGGTGTTGCTGGAGTAAATGCACCCAACCCTGTTTACGCTCAATGCCGAAGGCAGTGCTAAGACTATCACCGAGTACCAGAACCTTGGGCTGTGACTCTTTTGCACTAAGCGGCTGACTTATTGCAAGACAAACTAACAATACTAAAATGGGATTTCGCATGACCACACCCTTTTTACAAACAGAAAATCTGAGCAAATCACTGACCAGCAGTGATAAGCAGATACAAGTACTTCAGACCATTAATTTAACATTTAGTGCCGCGAGTACCAATGCCATCGTGGGCGCATCAGGCTCAGGAAAAACCACACTCCTTGGGCTGTTAGCCGGGCTGGATTTACCCAGTGAGGGAAAAATTCTGTTCCAGGGTCAGGATATCACTGCTTTATCGGAAGATGACAGGGCCAGGTTACGTGCCGGCAAGGTGTCTTTTATTTTCCAGTCGTTTCAATTACTACAACACCTGACGGCCTACGAAAATGTGCTGTTGTCATTGGAGATCCTTGACTCAAACCAGGCGAAAGAAAAAACGCTATCGATTCTTGAGCGAGTTGGTCTATCGCATCGCCTAAATCACTACCCAAATCAACTCTCTGGCGGTGAGCAACAGCGTTGCGCCATTGCGCGCGCTTTCGTCATTGAGCCGGTATTGCTCTTTGCCGACGAACCAACCGGCAACCTGGACTCGAAAACTGGCGACAAAGTGGTTGAGTTGCTTTTCGAGCTTAATCATGAGCGGCAAACCAGTCTGATTATTGCGACGCATGACGCTGCGTTAGCAAATAAGTGTGATCGGATAATCACCTTATCGGGAGGTGAGGTTTTATCTGATGAGGTACCTGAAATATGAGCAGGCTTGACACATGATCAGATTAGCACCAATAAGATTGTCTCTGCGATTTTTGTTGCGTGACTGGAAGGCCGGTGAACTGAGCCTGTTGGCGATGGCCTTGCTAATCTGTGTTGCCAGCATCACTACCGTAGGCTTTTTTACCAATCGAGTAGAAAGAGCCATGCATCAACAGTCGAGCGAGCTACTGGCTGCTGATTTTGTTATTGCCTCAAAACGTGAGATCAACAAGCAGCGGCGTGAGGCTAGTGGCGAATTTAAGGTTAAGACCTCGTATATGAACCTGTTTCGCAGCGTCATACTGGTTAATGACGAGGTGCAACTGGTTGAAGTAAAGGCGGTTGATAATGCGTATCCATTGCGAGGGAGCTTATTACTCAGTGATAAGCCGTTCGGCGATACATATCCAAGTAATCCTGGATTAGACTCAGGTGCTCCTGCCTCCGGAGAAGTCTGGGTTGTGCCACGACTACTACAGGCCATGAATATCCCATTGGGCTCGACAATTACACTTGGTGCCCGCGAGTTCACGGTTACAAAAATTATCGAATATGAACCGGATCGGGGTGGTGACTTTTTCAGGATGGCGCCACGAGTAATGATGAGCAGGGATGATCTTGCCTCAACTCAACTTGTAAAGCAGGGTAGTCGCATCAATCATCGACTCCTGGTAGCCGGCGAGCAACCAGATGTTGATGCTTATATTAAACATGTTAAGCAGAACGTCTATCCAGGCGAAGAACTGATTTCTGTTCGCGATGGCCGACCGGAAATCAGGTTTGCCTTTGAGCGTGCAGAATTCTTTTTGAACATCATAGCCTTGATCAGTGTGTTGCTCGGTAGTATTGCGACCGCTATGGCAGCACAGCGTTATACCCGTCGGCATGTGGATACTGTTGCTATCTTGCGTGCCCAGGGACTGAGTCAGTACAGAATTTTTTCAATCTTCATGGTTGAGATGTTTAGCTTTGCACTGATTGTTAGCCTGCTGGGTTGTTTGCTTGGTTATTTGGCGCAGTTTGCCCTGACAGAGATTATGTCAAACTTAATTATTGCAGAGCTGCCGCAGCCTGATTTAAGTCCTATATTTGTAGGTGCGATGACCGGCATGATCGCCTTGCTGGGTTTTGTCCTGCCGCCTATCTGGTTGTTAAAAAATGCACCACCTATACGTGTCTTGCGACGTGATCAAGGTGTGTCCGTGTTTAGCAAGTCATTCGTTATTATCTTTATTGGTTCTATATTTGCTTTATGGGTATGGCGCTTAGGTGACAGCGCTGTTGTGCAATATATTCTGGCTGGCACCATTGGTACCTTAATCTCACTGTATATAATCGCGAAGCTGACGGTGTATCTGTTGGGTCCATTACGTGGACTGATGGGGGTAAGCTGGCGCTATGGACTGGCCAACCTGACACGGCGTAGCAATTTATCGTCATTGCAAATAACTGCATTTGGACTGGGTATTATGTTTATCCTGTTAAACGGTGAAATCAGAAATGAATTATTGACTGGCTGGCGAAATACCATGCCAACGGATACGCCAAATTATTTCCTGACCAATGTGCAAAAAGATCAACTGGCAGGGGTGAAGCAGTTTTTTGCGGATAAAGGACTGACACCTCCAGAATTTTCACCCATGGTCCGTGGTCGTCTGTTAGAAATAAATAATAAAGTCGTCAATGCGGATGACTTTGAACACCCGCAAGCAAAGCGGATGATATTACACGAGTTTAATCTATCCTGGAGTGAACAGATTCCAGAAGGTAATAAAGTAGTCGACGGTCGTTGGTGGCAGGCTGATGAAGCGGGTAGTCCGTTTATCTCTTTTGATCCTGTGATTGCACAACGCTTTTCGCTGAAAGTTGGAGACAAGTTGAAATTTAATATTGCCGGCAGTGAAAAAGAATTCGAGTTACTCAATACTCGTGGTGTGGACTGGGGTTCATTTCGTGTCAATTTCTTTACCTTGTTACCACATGGTGTATTAAAAGACTCTCAGGCCAACTGGATTTCAAGCCTGCATTTGCAGGGCGATGAATCTGAACATCTGGTGGAATTGGTTCGGCGTTATCCTAGTATTTCTATTATTGATATTGATGTCATCATTAACCGTATTCGAACCCTGATGGACCGTATCTCCGTTGCTGTTGAATACTTGCTTGGTTTTACCCTGGTTATAGGCGTCATTATTATGCTGACTGCACTTAAAACAACACAGGACGAACGTCGGCAGGAGGCCGCGCTACTGCACACCTTAGGTGCATCGCGAAAATGGATTTTAAAAGGTATCTTGATGGAGTTTTTATTGCTAGGGGCTATCGCCGGTGGCATAGCCGGTATTGCTGCTGCGGTCACAGGCAAGGTGCTTGCGGAAGAAGTTTTTAAGTTTGAGTATGCCTTTTCATTTACCCCGGTTATTACTGGGATGCTTGGTGGCGCAATTGTGATCGCGATAATAGGATTACTCGGGACTAATAAGGTGTTATCTCAACCACCGATCGATACTTTCCGGCAGGCGTAGTTGATAGCTAGATAATTTATTGTCGTTAAAGTACGCGTGTATTTTATGTTACGCTAGGATATAGTTTTATTTCAGCAACCACCAGCAACTGAGATGCTCAGGGTAATTCTGGAATTTAAGAATTGTGAAACTTACTAAATAACAAGGCAGGCGATATTATGGGTAAGAAAATTTGGCTAGCATTTGTTGTGATGTTAATTGTACCAAACGTGGGTTTAGCTCAACCTTATTATGCTTACCCAGGTTATCAACAACAACCGCCTGTGAGTGAGCGTCACCCTGGGCTTGTGTTACGCGATGGCATTGAGAAGCTCATTGCTTTTCTGGAAGGTGGTGGTGCCGCCAAACAGGATAAGTTGGTCAGCTTTGTTGAACGTGAAATTGCGGGTTATTTTGATTTTGTCCGCATGGCTGAATTGTCAATGGGACCGCGTTTACGTTACATGAATACGCAACAAAGGGCTCAGGCAGTGAAGAACTTACGTGGCATGTTCCTTGATGCCCTGGTGCGACAACTAGCTAATTATGAGCCCGGACGCATCCAGTATTTACGGCCGCGCGGCAATCCTTATTCTAATCAGATGATATTAGGGGTGCAGTCATACTCGCGGAACGGCTATCTACAGCAACTGGATTTTCACTTTTATCGCGGCCGAGATGGCTGGAAGGTATATGATGTTGCTGCCAATGGCTTACGGGCAACCAGCGTATATCGTGAGTATTTTGCCCGCCAGGCACAACCTAAGCGCCCTCACCGGCCTATCCCTCGCAGGTAATTCCTCTATAAAACAAAAAGTTACAAAATCTGGTACCTGGATCACAGATACCTACGATAGCCCTTGAAGTTTAATAAGAAAACTCTAATATACATGTATATAGCTTTTAATTTGGAGTATTTGTGATGTCTTTAGATCTGTTAACCATTGTCGGAATTATATCGGCTGCGGTTGTAGTCGTGGTATTGTTTACATTGTGCAAGCTGAAAGGCTGCAACAAGCCCCTGTGTTGATCTCAATCTTTTAATGTATGCCAAACTTGTTCATCCTGCGCCACAGGGTGGTACGGTCGATTCCCAGTATTTTTGCCGCATCTGACTTGTTGCCTTCGGCTTTGTCTAACGCACTTTTAATCTGATGGCTTTGCAACAGCTCCTGATCCCGATGATTTGCCAGCTCAGCGTTATCTTGTCGATAAAAGTTATATATATTCTGGGGTAGGCTTTCAGGCATCACTTTTTTATCTATCGCACAGATCATGCCATGCTCAACGGCATTTTCGAGTTCACGCACATTACCGGGCCAGGAATAATTCATCATCATATGCATAGCTTCTTGACTACAGTCAATATCAGCCGGGTAACCTCGGGCAGCTAGTCGTTTACAGAAATGATTTATCAATAGTGGTATATCACCCGGCCGTTCGCGCAATGGGATCACGGTTAATGGGATGACTGCCAGGCGGTAAAATAAATCGGCGCGGAACTCACCGCTGTCGACCATATCTCGAAGATTCCTGTTTGAGGCTGAAATAATACGAACATCTACCTTTACTGGTTTATCTGAGCCCACCATTTCAATTTCTTGTTCTTGTATAGCGCGCAATAGTTTGGCCTGTAAATGCAAAGGTATTTCGCTAATTTCATCCAGAAACAACGTGCCATTGTTGGCTGATTGAAAGCGACCTGCTCGATCTGCTATTGCGCCAGTGAATGATCCCTTTTTGTGTCCGAAAAGCTCGGATTCAATCAGAGTCTCAGGGATGGCTGCGCAGTTCACTTCGATGAAAGGTTGCTGAGCTCGATGGCTATGATTGTGAATCATTCGGCCCAACATTGTTTTACCGGTGCCTGATTCACCTTGTAATAATACAAAAGCATTGCTGGGTGCAATTTGCTGAATTCGATCTACGATTTCCAACATACCAGGGTCATTGCTTTCAAAATTGCTTTGTTTTTTCTTAAATACGGCTTCCAGCTGACGTTGTTCAGTCCGATCTCTGATTAGCAACAGCCGCATTTTCCCTCCTTGATCGACGCAATCGACTAAACCTGTGTGGAATTCCAGGTATTTATCACCATCGACAAACTCCAGTCTCTCTTCAAACGTAACAAACCGACCACTGGGACGACCAGCGGCATCAACCTCACCGGCTTCGATAGCAGCACGTATGAGTGCTCGTTGAAAGTTAAACTGGCCTATGTCATTAAGGCGCTCGATGGGCTCCTGCTTGTGGCCGAATAATTCACCTGCCGCTGGATTCTGGTACACGACTTGTCCCTGTCTATCGGCAATGATGACGCCCTCATCTATATAGGAGACTACGGCTTCCAGCATTGGTAGCAGCGTTGTTTCACTTGTCTTGATTGAATTAGCCATAGTTGACTATAAGTGTTGCAGTTTTCGTTTTGTTGCGCAACATGTTGCAGCTGCAACATACGTTATTTTTCCTTTAAATTCAGCTTAATGGCTTGATCTTGTATTTTTATTAAACAGACTGGGTGCAACACGTTTTCCAGAAAATATAAGGAAAATCAAAAAGATAGCGTTTGGCATAGTGTTTGCCCTACTATTAGGGAAAACATTTAAAAACAGATAAACAGGGGTGTGTTATGGCAGATCTTTTTTCAAGTGATTGGATGGAAAAGTATCAGGACGTCTGGAACGGCGAGGCTGAGCTGTCGGATGAGCTAGCCAAGATCGGGTTTAACTCAGTTATTGGTTATGGTTTTGATGGCGACGATGCTCCAAAAGGGATTCTGACCGTCGAAAATGGCAAGGCAGTTTCTTCTGGTGCCTACAATGGCGAAGAACTGAACTGGGATTTACGCGCAACACCGGATAACTGGCAGAAGTGGATTGCGAAACCTCCGGGCATGATGGCACTCGGAATGGCTTATACCTCACGTAAGCTCAAATTCAACAAGGGTGATTATGGTGCGATGATAAAAGATCCTCGTATGGCGGGTCCCTTCATTAAAAGTTTTGCTGTGATGAAAGAGGTTTAAGCTTCCTTGACTCAGGTCAATAGCCACAGTTTTTTTCTGTAGCATAGTAATTTCCAAGTTTGCTCGTCGTATAAGGCAAGCAACAAAACTAACTTTTAATGAATTCATATTGCCATGATAAAAATTATAAGCAAAACAGGTCTATCGTTACTTGCCACAGGCTGTTTGATAACGAGCACGGTTGTTGCTGATAACCCCGCTGCCGGCGGTTATCATTATGATGCGCGCGGTCAGCTTGTAAATGGACATGCCGTTTCACCCTCATATCAGCAAACACCGGCACAGATGCAAGTTGTTACGGTCGGAAGACGTCAAGCTGGTGTATCAACAATTCTTGGCGGGACCGTAGTTCCCTTCCGTGAAGTAACATTAACTGCAGAGATGCCAGGTCGTGTCGAATACATCGCCGGCAGGGAAGGCGACCGATTCACTCAGGGTGAGTTGTTGTTAGCCGTTGATGATGACGAATTAATGGCAAAACGTGAACAGGCGATGGCGAACCTGAATAATACCTACCTCGCATTGCGTAACTCACAAATGCAGTATGGGCGCGAGTGGTGGGCACCTCAGTCACGTGACATCAATCGCATGCCTGGAATGGGATTACCCTCCTTATTTGATCAGTTTTTTACTCGTAACATGGGCAGTGGCATGGGCTATGGCAACCCATTTTTGGAACGTTATACCGATCTTTATTCATCCGGTACTCAAATGGGACAGGCTCAAGGTATCTATATGGCAGCCGTCTCACAGTTGCGAGAAATTGATGCACGTCTGCGAGACAGTCGAACTCTTTCTCCGTTTAACGGGGTCATTGTGCAAAAGATGGTCGAGGCCGGTGACACTGTACAGCCAGGCCAGCCCCTGCTTAAGTTTGCTGATTTGTCTGATTTACAACTGGCTGTTGAAGTACCTTCCCGCTTACTAGGTGGCGTACAAAAGGACATGGTTGTTCCCGCTATTCTTGATTTTAACAATCAGTATGTCGACGTGCGAGTTGCACAGATTTTTCCAATGGGTGATGAGCAACGCCATACCATCACGGTTAAATTTGATTTACCTGTCGGCACATCTGCATGGCCAGGTACCTACGCTGAAGTCATGTTACCTGATCAAAGTGAAAAGGCAGAACGCTTGATTGAAATTCCTAAAAGTGCCGTGGTTGAAAGAGGTAGTTTACCAATTGTTTATGTGCTTAAAAATAATCGGCGCGAGCTACGCCTAGTACGTCTTGGTAAAAGTTATTCTAGCAGTACGGTCACTGTCCTTGCAGGATTGAAAGAGGGTGATCAGGTACTCCTAAACCCACCACCAGGCGTGATATCCGGTTGGCACAAAAAGCCAGATGCACTGAAACCATAATTATAATAAATGGTTCTTATTTCAGAATCTCTATTTAATAAAATAAGCTATGAGCGAATCAGAACAAAATAATTCTAAAATAGAGAAAGAAGGACTCGGCATTGCTGGTAACACAGCGAAGCAGTTTATTAATTCTCCGGTTACACCTCTACTAATGTTTGCCTTTTTGGCAATTGGTGTTCTTGGCTTGATTTTTACTCCCCGTCAGGAAGACCCCAAAATTTCCGTACCCATGGTTGATATTTATGTGCAATATCCCGGTGCGTCTGCAGAACAGGTCACGAGTCTGGTAACCGAACCACTTGAACGTCTGATGAGTGAACTACCAGGAGTTCGTCATGTTTATTCGGCTACCCAACGCGGCGCCACTATTGTTACTGTTCAGTTTAAAGTCGGTCAGGAGCTTGGGGACTCCATTGTTAAAGTTCACGATAAACTACAATCCAATTTAGACAAAATTCCTCCTGGCGTATCGATGCCATTAGTGAAACCAGTTGGTATTGATGATGTGCCGATTGTGACGGTTAGCTTATGGTCAAAACCGGAAGAAGGTGGTGTTGATGATGGGACCTTGCGCACTCTGGCCTTCGATGTACTGCAACACCTTGAAGCAGTACCTAATACAGGTAATGGTTTTGTGGTGGGCGGACGAGCAGATCAGATTCGTGTAGAAGTATCGCCGGAGCGTCTAAGCGGTTTTGGTATTTCTCTGGCACAGGTTGCACAGACGATACGCACTGCTAATTCGGAAATTGATACTGGGTATATTGAAGGCAATAACACATCACTGAAAGTTTATAGTGGCGCGTTCCTTACCTCTGCAGATGAAATAGCCCGTCTGGTCATCGGAGTACAAGATGGCGCACCGGTTTATGTTCATGATGTAGCAGAGGTCATTCACTATCCAGAAGAAACCAAGCAATTGGTTAGTTATTACACTGGTGCAGCCAAGGATAAACCTCAGCAGGCGAATGGTGAGGCGGCAGTGACCATTGCGATTGCCAAGAAACTGGATACCAATGGTGTGACGGTTGCCAAAGCAATCCTGGCCAAACTGGATTCACTGCAAGGACGAATTATCCCTGATAACGTCCATGTCGAGATTACTCGAAACTATGGCAAGACCGCGAACGATAAAGTTAATGAATTACTATGGGCGTTATTTGAAGCTGCGATCGCCGTGAGTTTTCTGTGCTTCCTATTTATGGGTTTCCGTGCTGCCTCGGTCGTGATCATTATTATACCCATCGTGATCCTGGTGACGATTTGGTCTGCACTGGTCCTGGATTACACCATTGATCGTGTCAGTCTATTTGCGCTGGTTTTTTCCATCGGGATTCTAGTTGATGATGCAACCGTCGTGGTCGAAAATATTTTCCGGCGATGGCTGGCGGCAGGTAAAACAACGCTCGACATCGCAATTGATGCTGTTCGTGAAGTGGGTAACCCAACTATTCTGGCAACGCTTACCATTATTTCGGCGTTGCTTCCCATGGGAGTTGTTAGCGGACTGATGGGACCTTATATGCGCCCCATCCCAGTATTGGGTTCTGCCGCGATGTTCTTTTCCCTGATTGCCGCGTTCGTTTTCGCACCCTGGCTTGCCATGCGAGTACGCCCTCAATTGCACTCATTAAAGAAGGCTGAAAAACGCGAGCAGTGGTTTTCCGGTGTAATTGGACGTTTCTACCGCCCATGCATGGGACCGCTTTGTACTAACCGATTTTATGGCAAATTATTTTTCATTTCCCTCATAGTTGCAACCCTGTTTGCCTGCGGCATGTTTTATTTCAAATGGGTCGCGGTAAAAATGTTGCCATTTGATAACAAGCCAGAGTTTAATGTCGTTATCAATATGCCTGAAGGCACGGCATTGCCTGTTACCGCCAATATCAGTCATGAACTGGTCACGGTGTTACGTGATATTCCTGAAGTAACAGACTTGCAAAGTTATGTGGGTACCTCATCACCATTCAATTTCAATGGCATGGTGCGACACTATTATTTACGCCAGCAACCCTGGGAAGCGGATATCCAGGTAATGCTACTCGACAAAAAAGATCGGGAAAGGGGTAGTCACGAGATTGCCGTTGATGCACGTCTTCGAATCAAGGAATACGTTAGTCAGCACCCTGAATTGAAGAACATGGGTTTGCGTACTCAGGTAATTGAAATGCCGCCCGGTCCACCGGTACTGCAAACGGTTGTTGCAGAAATTTATGGGCCGGATGCACAAACTCGTCGCCAGGTGGCGCGCGACATGACAACTATTTTTGAAAACTCAAAAGATGTGGTTGATGTAGATAATTACATGGCGTCTGAATATGGTTACTGGCGCTTTGAAGTTGATATCGAAAAAGCGACTCGTTATGGCGTATCGGTTGATTCGATCAATCGGCAGCTTGATATGGCGATGGGTGGTTATAATCTTGGCGATATTAAACGTGAAGTTGTGCGTGAACCTACATATATAGTCATGCAGGTCCCCTTACATACGCGTTCTCAGGTGACACGACTTAATTCGATACCAGTAATGACACCAACAGGCAATACGATTCCTTTGGGTGAACTAGGTCGCTTTGTTATGGCCGTGGAAGATCCGATTATTTATCACAAAGATTTACGCCCAATGGAATATGTTACGGCGGAAATGGAAGGTAAATTGGGTGCGCCTATCTATGGCATGCATACTATTGAGGATCAGCTAAAAGATTATCTAACGCCTGATGGACAACATATAAGTGGATTGACACTTGGTGGAACGATAGGTCGTTATGGTGCACCACCCGATGATAACAAGTCCGGCTTTGAATGGGGTGGTGAGTGGACAGTGACCTATGAAACGTTTCGTGACATGGGTGCTGCATTCATGGCGGCGTTATTACTTATTTATGCACTGATAGTTTGGGAGTTCAAGAATTTTACCCTGGCAGGTTTGATTATGGCTCCAATACCTCTCACTCTTATTGGTATCATTCCGGGACATTTGATCATCGGTGCCGAGTTCACGGCAACTTCTATGATTGGTTTCATCGCGTTGGCGGGCATCATCGTGCGAAATTCTATTTTACTGGTTGAATTCGTCAAAAATGAAATCGAATCTGGTAAAGATATTATTGATGCAGTGATTACTGCCGGCCAAATTAGAATGCGCCCCATTCTGATTACTGCAGGCACTTTGATGGTTGGCGCCGCCATGTTGTTCTCCGATCCAATATTTGTGGGTATGGCTGCGAGTCTATTTTTTGGAACGCTGGTTGCCACCGTTTTGACTCTGGTTGTTATACCTCTGGGTTGTATTACGGTTAAGTCACAGTTTTATGCTTTGTGCGGAATTGACGTTCCTGAAGTGGACGAGCCTGAAGCTAAACAGACTACTTCTAGACTACCTATGTGGTTAATCATCTGGACTAAAGTAGTTACTGCGGTGACCTGGCTATTCTATATATTACGTATGTTCTACATCATGGCGCAGATGGCCTTCAATAATTTTATGAAACGTTTTCAGCGGAGTCCTGATGATGAAGGTCCGCAACCAAGTGATGATGGTCCTGGTAATACTAGTCCACCTTCAGATAAGGGACCAGGTGACAGTGGTGCTGCTACAGTGTCGGAAGGTCCAGTAAAAGAAACGCACGCTGGGACTCAAACAGATTCCAGAGCTAAACAAGTTGCCACTCCAGCAACAACTACACCTGTTAAAGAGGCAGGCGATGAGGGTGCGAAACCGAAAAAAACAACAAAAAAGAAAACTACCCAAAAGAAATCAATTAGCAAGAAAACAACTAGTAAGAAAACAGCGAAAAAACCCGCTGCTGCAGCTGGTAAGAAAAAGTCCAGTGCAAGCAAGAAACGCCGCGGGATAAAACTGAAAAAGATCTAACCGAGATTAACGAAGTTTAAGTGATGAGGAACCAGGTTATGAAAATGCCAGAATTACCCAAAGGCCTTACCAGTATCATTCTGATTGTTGCAGCATGGACCGGTGGTTACTTGCATGCTCAGGCAGGTGTGGGAGCAGAGCCACCACAAGGACCTTATCGCACTGTGCCGCAGTCCGGGGCCACTACCCAACCATCTGCACCAGCACCTATGGCGACAGTTCCATCGCAGGCAGATCAACAACGTCAAAAACAATGGCAAGCTCAGCAGGAAGCGATGCAAAAACGCCAGGCGGAAGCACAAAAACTACAACGACAACAGCACGAAGCTATGCAGCAACGTCGAGCCGAAGCTGAAAAACAATGGCAACAACAGGCACAGGCAGATCAAGCCGAGCGACAAAAGCAGTGGCAGGCTTATCAAGAAGCAATGAAAAAACGGCAGGAAGAGGCGCAAAAGCACCAACAGCAACAACATGAAGTTATGCAACAACGCCGGGCCGAAGCTGAAAAACAATGGCAGCAACAAGCTCAAGCAGATCAAGCCGAGCGACAAAAGCAGTGGCAGGCTTATCAAGAAGCAATGAAAAAGCGGCAGGAAGAGGCGCAAAAGTACCAACAGCAACAGAATAAAGCTATGCAGCAACATCGAGCTGAGGCTCAGAAGCAATGGCAACAGTATCCTGCACCAGGAGGGTCACGTTGGAGCGCGGAACAATGGGAGCAAGCTCAAAAACAACATGAAGAACGTCGCCAACAGGCAGAGAAGGAATGGCAAAGTCGATGGCAACAGCGGCAGCAAGATCCACAAAGATCTGATTGGGCTCAACGTCAGCAACCAGCGCAAAGACCTGATTGGGCTCAACGCCAGCAACCAGCGCAAAGACCTGATTGGGCTCAACGCCAGCAACCACCACAAAGACCTGATTGGGCTCAACGTCAGCAAGCACCACAAAGACCTGATTGGACTCAACGTCAGCAAGCACCACAAAGGCCTGATTGGGCTCAACGTCAGCAACCACCACAAAGGCCTGATTGGGCTCAACGTCCACAACAACCAACAAATCCCTGGTTACCATCTGAAGGTGCGCAAGGAGTGACTCCACCGGTGCCATACACAAGACCGAACCCTGGGCGTTATCCGCCACCATGGTTCAACCGGGATAATAACTATGGACCTCGTTGGTAATTGAATTTTTTACTTAAACATGAGGCTGGCATAACAATGCATTACTCAATTCTGAAGATCTTGAAATTAGTTTTTGCGATGTTTTTGCTGTGTGGCACAAGCAGTCAGGTATATGCAGACTCACAATCTCGTGGTTTGAGTTACTCGCCAGATCATTGGCCCAATCGGTGGTCTTCTGCAATACGGCAGCAACAGGGTGGTAAGTATCCAACCCGGCAACTTAAACAGACTCCTCCACCGGCCCTACCGGAAGAGGAAAGTGGCGTGTCAGAGCAGGATCTATTTTTTTCGCCGTCTGCTCATAGCCAATATGGGCAGCGACGAATTAATCGTAACCAACGCCGCTGGAATCGTTCTGATGATCCGCTACCGTATTACCGTCAGTTCCGTGAAACGCAGCGCCAGGCTAGAAGGGGAGCATTTGCTTATCACGGTATGCCTGCCCTTCAACAAAGTCATTATGGGCGGGCATCTACGGGGTTTCCTTACGGCACTTCCCCGTTGGGTATTGATCCGGTTTTGGGGCATCCAGGTATAGGAATACCGATTATGCCTGGAACACCATATGGTTATCCGTTTGCGGGTTACCCCTATGCAGGATATCCGGGAGGTATGGGAATGTGGAATCCACCCTTTGGGGCATGGTGAGATATGAACGTGGCTATTGCATTGTTAGTTTAGTTGAGGCACATCAATTAATAGTTGCTTATATAAGCGTAGCCTGATGATAGAGGTATTATTAAAAGTGTTTCGTAATAATCCAGGCAAGTTGGAAGTAGAGTCGATTTGACAACTGACTTGTTTATTATACGTAATAACAAATGGTTCACTCTTTGTTCGTTATTACGTTTGCAAATAAAAGAGTGAAAGGTGGCATGGAAATCCATGCTGTTATTGGAAATAAGAAAGCTAGGAGATACAGATGATTAAGTTAAAGAAAGTCTTCATCGCTGCTGCTTTGGCAGGTGTAACCATGTTACCTATGCAAGCTGCAAATGCATGGGGTCCATGGGGCGGCGGTCCTTGGGGTGGTGGCCCTTGGGGTAATAACGGCTATGGCAATAATGGCTGGGGCGACGGTCGTGGCTGGGGCGACGGTAGTGGCTGGGGTGACATGTTTGGTGACATGGACTTCAGTATGCGTAGCTCGGGTCGTGGCTATGGTGATGGTCGTGGCTATGGTGATGGCCGTGGCTATGGTCGCGGTTATGGCCGTGGTTATGGTTATCCCGGTTATGGCTATGGCGGTTATCCCGGTTATGGCTATGGCGGTTACCCAGGTGGTTACGGTGGTTACCCAGGTGGTTACGGTGGTTACCCCGGTGGTTATGGCGGTGGTTACCCCGGTGGTTATGGCGGTGGTTACCCCGGTGGTTATGGCGGTGGTTATGGCCCTGGTCCTGGTTATGGTCCTGGTTATGGCCAACCACAAGCAGCTCCCCCAGCGGACGCGAAGAAGTAAAAACTCTAAAGGTTGCTTGTACATGGATGTACACAACCAGAGTTACTTAAAACTTTTTATTTAAAGATACAGGTATGATTCCATGAAGCGGTTTGGTTACGGAGCAGTGGCTTTTATTAGCTTGATCTTTGCAAATGTAACATTGGCCTATGATGTGAAGGTTGAGTTTTCTGCTGATGCCGTTCAAACGGTACCGTCCAGACCTGAATATCATGCACGTATGTATGTTAGTAAAGATGCTGTCCGTACCGAATCACTATTAAATAAAATTGCTGTAATCGAAATAGTGGATTCTAAGAATCAGACAAGAACGTTGTTAGTGCCGAAAGAGAAAGTGTACGTGCAACAAAAAAGAGATAAACCAATGGCAGCTAAGGCGTCGGAAAAACCTGCGTCGAAGAAGCCTTGCAAAGACTTACCTGAGACTACTTGCAAGATGTTAGGTAAGGAAAAAGTAAATGATCGACAAACTGAGAAATGGGAATTTATTGTAAAACGTAATGGGCAAGACTTTCGTAGTTTGCACTGGATTGACGTAGAAAGACGCATGCCAGTTCGTGAATTTTATCCTGATGGCACCGTAACTGAATTAGTGCTTAATGGTACAGAACAAATGAATGGTCGGAAGACGGAAAAATGGGTAATGCAAATGACACGTTCAGATGGCCAACAGATGGTGTCAACACAATGGTATGACCCTGAATTAAAAATATCGATACGCGAAGAAATGCAGGGCGGTTTTATACGTGAATTAAGGGACATAAAGACAGGTAAACAGGATGAATCGCTGTTTAAAGTACCAACTGGTTATAAAAAAGTTGAACAGTTGCCAGGTTATTTGATGCCACCGCAGCAGGCGGTTCGTCCTGGAGCTTCACCATAATAGAAACGAATAGATGATGATAGGTATAAGGAAACATGGGCAGCTATTTACAAAAGTGGGCTCGGACAGTAGCGGTAAGCGCATTGGTGCTATTGATGTTAGCACCTGGACGTATTTATGCCTGGTATCGGGACTATCCCTATGCGCCTTATTATCAACCCTATGTACAAACACCGTATCCCTATTTTGCCGAACCATATCCAAGGTTTGGAAGATGGTGGGGACCAAGATCGAGATCAGCAAGGTGGTATGGTTACGCACAACCCAAATGGTCTATCCGTGGTCGCGTCAATCGTTTTGGAGATTATCGCGTGGATGTAAAGCTCAGAGGGATCAGTCAACAGGATATGTACTACGCCTGGTTGCTATTTAACAGTATGGGTTTCAATCAGTAATGAATAAAAAGAATAGAAAAGGGCTGATTACCGTTATTGCTAACTTGAAAGGTGGATCGGGTAAGAGCACGGTTACTTTCAATCTTGGTTTATGGTTACAAATGAAAGGGCAGCCAGTTGTCGCATATGATCTCGATCCACAGGCAACATTAAGCGACGTCGCAGAAGTGCGTCGTGAAGAAGGTTATGCACCTCCACTTGTGGTTTATCAGAGTCAGAGTGATTTATCCGAACAGTTACAGATTCATCCGGGCCAAGTGTTAGTGGATGTTGGTGCCGCTAACATGGATGCGATGAAGCAGGCTATTTCAGTTGCCGACAGGGTCATTATTCCTGTTCCACCCAGTCAACCAGATGTATGGGCTACGCAACGGTTTTTGGGTATTGTGGATGAGGCAACTACAGGTGGTAACCGACCGGAACTCTTTTCATTTGTTAATCGTGCAGATACTCACCGTGCGGTTCGTGAGTCTGACGAGACTGAAGAAGTACTGGGCCAGTTACCGGGTATTACTCTAATACCGCATCGACTGTTTCAGCGAACAATTTACCGTCGCTCGCTGAGCGAAGGACAGGCAATATTTGAGTTATCTAGAAGAAGCAAGGCCGTGGAAGAATTTTCGGTATTTGCGAATGCCTTATTTCCCGATATTAAGGCTAGATCGAAATAAATTTTAATTGAGGTTGTAAAATGAAACTGATTCGTTATTTACTGAGCCATATAATATTACTAGCTTTTCTAGTTGCGCTTGGCTTTGCCTATTATCATCGTGCACATCTTTTCTCAGACAATATAAATGCAAGGATTGATAGTACGGTTCATCGGGTTATGGTGCTGGTGAAGTTATCTCCGGAACAACCGGAAGCATCAGAGCAAAATTTACCGGTACAGGAAACTGAGCCCCGTCAGGCTGATACAGTGACGGCCCAGGAAGCATCCACTGTGACTGAGGAAACTCCGGCAGTGGTAGCGCAAGTGAGCGAGACAGATGCTGAGGTAACTAAGGATGATGTCTCTACATCACAACGTGCCGCCGACCTTACGATTGCTCCAGCTACCGATACGGTGACTGAGGCTGCTATCGATCAGGAACAAACGCAGGCTACTGAAGCCACAACCGATAACACTACAGAAGCAACAGGACCAGCGACGGAACAGGCAGCTGAAGCGGGTAGCGCTGAGCCTGATCCAGTTCTGGCTACCGCTCCGGCTCCAGCAGATCCAATTCCAGAACAAGCGCCGCAAGTAATTGAAACAGTAGTAGCGCAGGGTAATGATGTTTCAGAATCCTTACCTGCAACTGAATCCGATCAGACAGCGGCTGCATCAACAGATAAAGAAGCGGTTGCAACATCACATGCTGAACTAATTGGACAAGCACGTTTGGCTTTTCAAAGTGGTGATAGCAATAAGGCAATATCGATTTATGAGGAGTTGTCAGATTTAAATCCCGATGATCCGAACGTCTATGGAGAAATGGGTAATGTACTTTATGCCCAGGGAAAATGGAAAGAGGCAGGTAAAGCCTATTATGAAGCAGCGATTAGACTAAAAAGACAAGGTCGTATGGGACAAGTACAGTATCTATTCCGAGTTATACAGGGATTAGATCAGGAAAGTGCAGAGAAATTGCGCAGCCAGTTGGCAAAATGAGAATTCTATTTTTAAGAGGTTGTTATGACTGAGTCAAATAAAAGCGGTGAGAATGCCGAGGGTTGTAGTGGGGACCCTCAGAGTTGCACACTAGATCCTGCTGAATGTAGAGCAGAGATGGATAGCAAACGGCAGTCTGGCGGTGAGAGCATGGAAGACTGCTTGGGCAGAAGTCTTGAAACACTTTCATCGGCTTTTACCGCTAGTGCAAAACGATGGGAAATGATTGTTTATCCTTCCCTGTTTGCCTTTATCCTGTTAGCAGCTTACGGTTTTTATCTGATTTTCAGCCTTACAAACGACGTTAGTAAGGTCGCAGATTATATGGAGTCTATTGCCACTAACATGAATGATGTTTCAGTGAATATGAGTGCAGTTTCTCACAACATGGTAGTCATGACCCAAACAGTGGACTCACAATCTTCTGCCATGAATGAAATGACATTACATATGCGTCACATGAGTGCATCGATGGGGCAGATGCGATATGACTTGTCCATTATGAACAATAGTGTTTCGCGACCCATGCAGTTTATGAATACCTTTATGCCCTGGTAATAATAGCCAGAGCTGTAAATTAAAATCAATAATAGATAGGTGAGCTGATATGTTTGGAGCTAGCAAAGAAATTCGGCATCGTTTGCAACATCTAGAGAGCCATTTGCAAAATGAGAGTCCGCTGCTGGTTGATGCGGTAAAAGGATTCAAAGAATTAGATCGTGTTGCCTATCGACTTGGCTTGCTGGAAAGTGATCAATCCTATACTACGCAGATACCCTGGTGGCCTCTGGTTTCGGTGCTGGGTACCTACTCAGCAGGTAAATCGACTTTTATGAATTCCTACATAAACTTTCCATTACAGGATACAGGAAACCAGGCCGTCGATGATAAATTTACGGTGATCAGTTACGCAAACGGGGGTGAATCGCGCACCTTGCCAGGTATTGCATTGGACGCTGATCCACGTTTCCCTTTTTACCAGATGGCAGATGAGTTGGAGAAAGTCGCCCCGGGCGATGGTTCGCGGGTGAATACCTATTTACAGTTAAAGACCTGTCCTAGCGAACAAGTACGAGGCTACATCTTTATCGATTCTCCCGGATTCGATGCCGATGCACAACGGACTTCTACCTTAAAAATTACAGACTATATTATAGACCTGTCTGATTTAGTGTTAGTGTTCTTTGATGCCCGTCACCCGGAATCAGGAACCATGAAAGACACCCTTGAGCACCTGGTTGCTAATACTGTTTCCCGCAAAGACGCCAACAAATTTTTATATATTCTGAATCAAATGGATGCCACGGCGAGAGAAGATAATCCGGAAGATGTCGTGGCGGCCTGGCAGAAGGCGTTATCGAACGAAGGTTTAACTGCCGGTAAGTTTTACACTATCTATGATGAAAACTCTGCAAGTTCAGAAGAGGGGACACATGCAAGCGAGCGTTTGAAAAACAAGTGTCAATCGGATATGGAGGAAATAGTCGATCGTGTTAAACAGGTACATGTCGATCGTATCTATCGAATACTGGGTAATTTGGACAAGATGGCACGTGACATTGAGCAATCTACGGTACCGAAGTTGCGTGAACTAGTACGACGCTGGGGCCGGGGAGTGCTATGGCGTGATGCACTGGTCTTCGGTTTACTAGCGGTTACGGGTTTAGGTATTTTACTGGCGGGCGGTTTGTTCCAGGGTGAGCAGCAACACGCAGAGTGGTTACGAGTGGGTTTAGACAAAATGAATGAAAATATCTGGTACCCGATAACAGCAGGATTTATTTTGTTTGCTCTCATGTTTGTGATTCATCATGGCATGCGGATACTGTCTCTACGATCAGTACTACGTTATGTAGATGAAGATATCGATATTGAAAATAAAGACTCTCTGAAGAGAGGATTATTCAAGAATACGCGTTTTTTACGTAGTATTTTCCGGCCTGATCTAGTGGGTTGGCACCGCTTCACACGCAATCGTTTGCATGCAATCCTGGAAAGAGCGGACGAAGCAATCCAGAAGCTAAATGACAAATATACACATCCATCAGGTCAGATGGCTGGTGAACAAAAGAAAGTAGCCTAAACATATTGAAACTCTCTGAGTTTAATCTTCAAGGAGCATAATCATGAGTGAAGAAAAAGATAGCTCATTATCGCAAGAAGAGCTAAAGGATAAATTAAAAGACATGGGTGTTATGCAAGACGAGCATTCTGCTCCACACGCGAAGAAGAAATCTTTCCTAAAAGACAAGTGGCTGATTATTTTTGCAGTAGTGGTCGCACTTGGTTTCTGGTGGTGGTATACGGATAGTCAACAAGCAAACGACACTGTCGCAGATAGTACGGCGGATAATACATCGACAATAGCGACGACTCCCTATCAACAACCTGGCTATCAAACAGCAGATAATTATCCTGCGCCACCCGCGTATCCATCCCCTTATCCGAACCCACATGCGCCTAATTATCCCTATGGCCCTGCTCCTGGTGCAGATCAGAGTAGTGAATCAGCTCCTCAGAGTGAGCTATCCGGACCTCCTGCAAATGGTCGTTGGGATTATCCCCAAAATCGAAGAGACGATCGCTTCGGGCCTCCACCAGGCTGGGGACCTTATGGAGCTCCACCAAGCCCTGGATATTATGCGCCACCGCCCCAGTATTACGGCCAGCCGTATTATGGACCCAGACCAAATTGGCAGCTTTACGGGCCACCGCCACCCGGATATTTTTATCCGCCACCACCTGGATATACGCCGAACTACTAGTTATCTTTACTACTATATAAGGGATCAGACAGCTTAGATGGAGAATTGAATGAATATACTACGTAATGTGTTGGCGTTGATTGGATTACTTGCGATTGTGGCTGCTGTCTGGGCCGCCTTAAAAATCCAGCCTTACTACTCAGCATTTCAGGGATTTGATGAAAAAGCGATGGTTACTTATCAGGACATGGCGACCAAGTTGATTGAGTCTGGTAATGCCGCTGAAGCCACAGTCTGGAAACAGAAGGTCAATGAGGACTTGTCCATCGAGGATGTCGAGGACGTAATGAAGTCCGTTGCCAGTGAACTGAATATTCGGGATGTGGGTCAGTTGCCCTTGTCTAAGCAGGTTGAACTCATGACCGGTAAAAAACAGCGTTTTCTTAAAATCTATATGTATTGCAATCCGCTGACCGCGATTGAAATGGTGGACTACAGTGATGCCTTTTCCGCCTATTTGCCTTGTCGGCTTTCGTTGGTGGAAGATAAAAAAGGCAAGCTCTGGATCTATGCACTGAATATGGACATGATGATTCATGGTGGTACAACATTACCCGATGGCCTCAAGCAGGAAGCGGAGCGGGTGCGCACGGTGATAAAAACGATTATGGATCGTGCTGCGAGTGGTGAATTTTAATCCAAGGTTTCTGCTGCCCTGACATGAGTTTGATCCAGGTCAAGATCGATTGACTGGATATGGCTCATACTCAGGGCGTTTCAACATAGCGGGAACCTAAAATGAGCCGTGTCACCACCGCCTATAAAGGCGATATGCTGTTTGAATCCCAGTTGGGAAATCATACACTTACCATCGATGGACCGGAGGTGTGGGGAGGCAAGGATCGAGGGCCAATGCCACCACAGTTGTTCATGGCTTCCATTGGTTCTTGTGTTGGTGTGTTAGTCTCGCACTTCTGTCATGAACATCATCTGGATGCTACTGATCTACAAGTGCATGTGGATTATGATGTTGCCGATCACCCAACCCGTTTTCACAATATCAAGGTCAAGATAAGCCTACCGCATGCAGTTTGTGACGATGCCTGTACGCGCAAGGCTTTGGAGCAGGTTGCCAAACATTGTCCCGTACATGAAACCATTATGACTCTGGAAAAAGTTAACTTCGAACTGGATACCGCATGAATAAGGCTGTAGCCCAAACAAAAGACGCCGGTTCATTAGAGTCCGGTACTATCGCTTTGTTTGTCATCGCAATAGCGGGAGTGAGCCTTGTTATCCAGAATCTCACGCATGTTCGCCAGGCACTATTGTTTTTAATCGGTGTTGGGTTTGGGATTTGCCTGTTGCATGCCATGTTCGGGTTTACTGGCGGTTGGCGTACGTTTATCCGCACTCGCAATAGCGCTGGTGTCAGGGCGCATATTTATTTATTGGCATTAACATCGTTGTTGTTTTTCCCCATACTCGGTGGCGTGTTCGAAGGCATGCGCGCTGCGGGTGCTGTCTCACCGGTTGGTTATTCTGTGCTGGTTGGCGCCTTCCTGTTTGGTATCGGTATGCAATTGGGTGGAGGCTGTGGTTCGGGTACTCTGTTTACGATGGGGCAGGGGCAGCTGGATATGTTGCTCACGCTACTGTTCTTTATCGTTGGTGCCACGATAGGTTCTTCTCACCTGGATTGGTGGCAGCAGCTTGGTGATGTTGGTTCGATTTCGTTGATTAATGACTATGGCTGGTTCCCAGCGCTGTTGATGACCTTCATCGTGTTGTTGATTTTATATTTCCTGGTTGTCTATCTTGATCGACGTAAGAACCAGCAACTCAAGCCTGTGTTTACTAACGTACCTCAGAACCAGGTTGTTAACACATTAATCTTTGGTAAATGGCCTCTATGGTGGGCTGTAGTCGGAATAGCACTCTTTAATCTATTGACCTTAATAACCGCTGGGCATCCCTGGTCGATTACCTTTGCCTTCAGCTTATGGGGCACTAAATTCTGGGCAGCCATCGGTGGTGATGTTAGCAGTTGGGCGTACTGGCAAAATCCTTATCCAGCACAGGCACTCAATAGTAGTGTCTTGATGGACAACACATCGGTAATGGATTTTGGTCTTATTCTTGGTGCAGGCTTGGCTGCGGCACTGGCAGGTCGGTTTGCACCTGAGACAAAAATGTCGGCAGCGAAATGGTTTGCCGTGATAGTGGGTGGTTTGCTACTGGGCTATGGCGCCCGTTTGGCATTTGGTTGCAACATCGGTGCGTTGCTAGCGGGTATCAGTAGTGGCAGTGTACATGGTTGGTTGTGGTTAGCCTCAGCCTTCATCGGCAATATTGTCGGTACTCGATTGCGTGTTGTAATCGGCCTAGACAAGCCCTATTAAATATTCATGATACTTGTAATCAGGTGAAGCGATGAAACATAAAACAGGTAAAGTCATCATGGGGGCAACACTGAGCCTGGCTGCGATTGCCGTAGCAATCGATCATACGCAACACAAATTACCAGAGGTTGAAACAATAACCTCGGATGAGCAGGATATGATGGACTCGGGTACACCTTGTGGTCTTGGGGTTGCGCCTTGTTCACTGGGAGAAGAGAGTGACAGCCTTGAAGACTAGTACTTCCTTGCAGACTAACATACCAAGCACTATGCAACCTGTAGCTGGACTATCGCAGGAGCAATTGTGGGCATCCCGGTTGGTGGATTGCATGGGACAAATGGGCAATCAACAAACAAATTCAGTATTGTTAGCGCTTGATGGCAGCAAGAAAATTAAACCCTATCAACGTTACCCAGAAACCCCGTACTTTTTTGGTGATAAACACTGGCGCGCTTTTTACCATAGTCATGAGGCAGACAATCTTCCGCAAGCAGAGCATGGACATTATCACTTCTTTACGCGTGCCAATGATGGTGATGAATGGTCTCATGTCATTGCAATGGGTATGGATGATTACGGCCAACCGACGCGTTTGTTTACGACCAACCTATGGGTGACTGATGGCAAATGGTTTTTTGCAAGCCAGTTCATGACTCAGATCGCCGTGCTCGCGAATAGCCAGGATGGTGCTTTGGCGACAGACTGGTTGAAGTATGTTCTACTGTTATTTCAATATGAGATTAGTGACTTACTGATTGCCCGCGACAACAGAGTTGAGAGACTGTTTCCGCGTCACCAGGAACAATGTTTTCTTGATCGCTCTGTATATTATTTATCAGAGATGAAGATTAATCTGAATAAACAATTACTTGATATTTTCGGCTTACAGCAGGATAGATAGTACTATATTAATTCTTATTGTAAGTTCCAGCATTAAAATAATTAGTCGGAGGTTATTATGCTACGTACTATTTCGTATATTTTTATAATGTTTTTCCTGGTGATAAGTAGCCATGCATTGGCAGGTGTGCCAGGGCCATTGGTTGAGACCGACTGGTTAGCAAAAAATAAAGATAAAGTGGTTATCCTGGATATCAGGAAAGACGTAAAGAGCTTTACAAAAAAACCAGTATACAAAAAAGATAAAAAAACGGGGAAGCATAAACTGGTAAAGGTAGGCGGTCATATCCCAGGCGCCCATCTAGTTAATTATAAGAAAGTCCGTGCCAGTAAAAAGATCGATGGTAAAAAAGTCACCCGCGTTGTGCCAACGAAAAAAGACTTTCAGGCACTGATGCAAAGTGTCGGGCTTAACAAAGGCGACAGTGTTGTAATCGTTAGTAAAGGTGAATCTAATGGTGATATGACGATGGCTACGCGTCTTTACTGGCAATTAAAGTACTTTGGGCAAAAAGATATGGCGATCTTGAATGGTGGTACCGCACAGTGGATTCTAGATGATATGAAGGTCAGTTCAAAAGTAGCTAAGCCCAAAAAGGGGAACTGGGTCGCAACAGCTGAAGACAAGAGCATATTTGCATCTAGCGAGGATGTTGCCGCTGCAGTAAAAAGTAAGGACACTCAACTGGTTGATACTCGTGGTGTTGGTCTCTACCTGGGAACATGGTATAAATCCTCTTATGTCTATGACAATGGTCATATTGATGGGGCAAAGAATTACCCAAATGAATTAATCACTAAGCCAAAACTTCCTGCGCGCTTTATTAGTCAAAAAGATACTAAGGCATTGATGAGTCGATTAGGTATCGATACCTCTGGTAAGAGCATTACTTATTGTAACAGCGGCCACCTGGCATCGGGTTCATGGTTTCTTATGTCTGAAGTGATGGGCAACAAAGACGTCAAGCTCTATGATGGTTCCATGCACCAATGGACCCTGGAAAAAAGACCGACTACCTCGATCGTACCTAAGTAGTTAATGATAAAAAGGATAAGCTGAGTGAATTCTGAGACAGATAAAAAAAGCAAGTTATTAGCAAAACGTGATGAGTTACGCGATCGACTTGTTGCGATCGAGAATGACTATCGACAGGGTCTGGACGCCGACTCTGAAGAACGGGCAGTGCAATTGGAGAATGCAGAAGTCCTTGATGGCATTGCCCGTGCAGCGAGAGAAGAACTGGAACGGATTGAAAAGGAATTAGCTGCAATGGGCTGATTTTTTATTTTTCGCTATTTTTGTCAGATTGAGGGTTTTTGTTATTCCCCTGGACAGAGGCTCTCTTTATTAATATATCTATGTCGTCCCACTGGGACGAGGTACTTTTCTTTGCGTGTCCAAAGAAAAGTACCCAAAAGAAAAGACACTCCGTCGCTGGCTGAACACTCGAATAAATTGGCAGTACTCAGTAAGGCTGCGCGATTCGGCCTCATGCCTCAACGCGCAGGCTCGGCATCCGTGCCTCGCCCCTGACGGGCCTTACTTGCGTTGCAGCCAATTTCTTCTCGTAGCCAGCGCATGGAGGTATATTCACTTAGCGAATACAGTGCGAAATTGCTAGAAATTTATCTCAAATCTTTATGTGCGCAAAATGCCCCCATGTGCGGGTGTGTGAGTTTTGATGTTTTTTTGAGAAATTACAATTAGAGCGAGCCAGGGAAGGCGAGCCCGGTTTTGCTGAGCATGGATGCGAATCAAAACCGGACGGGGCAAAAAACGAAAAACTCACTGGTTACACCCGCAACGGGGGAGCATTTCTTTGCTTACTTTCTTGTTGCGACAAGAAAGTAAGTCGTCCCAATGGGACGAAAAAGTAATATATAAAAAAATAAAAAAGCCACCACATTCCTGTGGTGGCTCAACATCAGCTTAGTAAACTAAGCTTAAGGCGTAACAGTGACTATGACGGTGTCCGTGGTAGAGAACCAGCCATCATAGACCATCAATTCCATAACATAAGTCCCTGCCATGTCAGGTGTGATGGTGGCATTCGCTGAGTCAGCACCTTGCAGGCCTGCGTTACTTCCAACAGGTTGATCGGTCACGGTCCAGCTAAAAGTAATCAGGTTGTAGTCAGCATCTGTACTCTGGCTACCATCCAGTTGTGCAACTTCTCCAAGGGCAATAGTGACGTCGTTACCGGCATTGGCGACAGGTGCGTTGTTATTTACACGGTCATCTTTTAATGCGGCCCATGGCAAAGTAATTGAGAATTCATAGAAATCATCACCATCGGTATCTGCAGAAACATTTACCAGTGTTGCACTAACAGGTGTTAAACGAATTTTTTTGTTTAATTCGCCAGTGTAGATTAATGGGCCACCAGACTCTGGGTAACGTAATGGATTCACGCTAGAGTAGTGAAGGGGTGTGGTGGTTTCTACATCTACATAACCGTGGATATAGTGGTAGAGTCGACCGCTAACACTAACATCAGCGGTAGAAGGTACCAGATATTGGTCATATTCAACCTCGGTCACATAGTTATCATACTTGTATGACGCACCACCAATATTTTCCACCAGGGTCAGGTTGATTGTCGCTACCTGAGTGAATGGGCTGGTGTCGCCAGTATAAAGTTGTTCGACACGCAGGTTAGCACCAATCTGCCAGTCGATGCGGTCTGCTGGATCGACACCAACAAAGCTCAAGTCATCGTAGATAAGCTCTACATCTGTGTACTCATCAATTGTCGCATTGTAGGCATTGGCACGTAAGGTTGCTGAACCATTCACGATGACATCGCCATCATTACATTCGACAAAAGCCAGGGTTAAGCTACCGAGTTTGGTGACATCGTCAACGGTACCAGTAAATCGTACGGTACCACCGTCTATACATGTGTCACTGTAATCTACTGAAATTTGCGCAGAGGGTGTGTTGTTCGGCAGACCTGAACTGGCTTTGGCCGCTTTTGAAAGTGAGTCAACATGACCAAGCAGTTTGCTGGTGACGAATGCACTACTGCGATTTTTGCTGGTTGAAGCTGCAAAGGTTGGATTTGAAGCATTTGCAGCATCACTACCTGTAAAGGTTTCGTTAGCAATTTCATTGGCATTAGTATCGGTAATATTGGCCGCCTGAGTATTACCAGTATATTCAACCGAGTTAGCGCCGCCTCCGCCGGAACCACCGCCGCCACAACCACTTAGGATTAAGGTTGCCGCAAAACCAGCAGCAACGAGTGTTGCTATCGGACGTCCGGATAAACTTTCTTGTTTTCTGTACTGCATGATAATCTCCCGTTGTTTTTTAAAATATTATTTCTTATCTTTCTATCTTTATAATTACCGGCTTAGAAGTAAATACCACCACCAATAAATATGGTTCTTGGTTCATCTGGATCAAACAGTGGTGGTTCCTGGCTGAGAGGCACATCATTAGCGTGATGAGTCTCCCCAAATAGAAACCACTCTTGCTGGACCGAGTAGCGAAAACCCAGTCCTGGGTGGACGCGGGTATCGTCAATAATCTGATAGGTGTCGTAGCTACTGGTCATCGCAACCTGGCTCAGGCTCAAATCGATCGGTTGGGCCTGACTGACAGGTAGATTGACCAGAATTAGGCCCAAAAGCATGCCCAGATTCAGAATCAGTTCTCTTGTTTTGTTGTTTTTCATGGAACAAAGTATTGCCAAAAGATGTAACAGAGGCATGTCTGGCCAGTAATAGCTTGTAACAAGCTGTATCAGGGGGCGGATCCGGTTACATTTTGTTACACTTTTTCGATCAGAGTGTGAACTAGTTGGATATGATTAGAATATGCAAGATTCAGTGAATAAAATTCTGGTAGTGGACGACGATCACCGTCTGCGGGACCTCCTGGAGCGCTATCTGCAGGAGCAGGGCTTTGAGGTCAAAGTGGTTGCCGATGGCAAGGCCATGGATCGGGCCCTGGCCAGAGAATATTTCAAGCTGATCGTGCTTGATCTCATGCTGCCCGGTGAAGATGGCTTGAGCATCTGCCGCCGCCTGCGTGGCCAGTCCAATGATATACCTATATTAATGTTGACCGCCAAGGGTGATGAGGTGGACCGGATTGTCGGCCTTGAAATTGGTGCGGATGATTACCTCCCGAAGCCGTTTAATCCTCGAGAGCTGGTTGCAAGAATCAATGCTGTGCTGCGTAGACATAGCTCTACACCAGCCGGTGCCCCGGAAGAAGAACATGTCCAAATTCAAATCGGTGACTATATTCTAGACTTAGGGACCCGTTTACTGAGTAATGGCGAAGATAAAGTGACATTAACGACTGGGCAGTATGCGTTATTAAAAGCATTAGCGACCCAACCGCACAAACCCCTGTCGCGGGACAACTTAATGGCACAATTGAATGAACGAGATTATGAGACATTTGATCGAAGTATCGATGTGCAGATATCGCGTTTACGTAAAATCGTAGAGGATGATCCTAAAGCTCCACGATATATCCAAACCGTTTGGGGACACGGTTACGTATTTGTACCTGATGGTAACGCTACGCAATGAAGTTATTCCCTAATACTCTCTTTAGTCGCTCGATAATAGTGATGGTCAGCATGATTATCTTGAGTATCGTTGTAGGCATTTTTATCTATATATATTTTATTACGCGTCCAACAGCATTCAGCTCGGCCCAGGCATTTTCACAGCACATTAATAGTGTCCATTACGCATTGGCCAATATGCAACCGGAAAAACGCGATACTTATATAAATGGTTTGGTCGAAAAGGGTTTTCTTGTCGTCAACCGTGATGAAAATGCGTTGCCAGGGCGTGGACCAAAGCATCATTATGAACATGTTTTTCTGGATTACTATTCGGAGATGTTGTTTGATAAAAAAGCCGAAGTTCGTTTTCAATATGACAACCTTTTATACTCTGAAGATCCTCGTTATGTCTGGGTAAAAGTCAACCTGGGTGACAGTAAGATCTGGTTGGCAACACCGATGGCAGAATTTGATGCTGACTGGGGTAATAACCTTATCGCAGTACTCGTGGTAGTTGTGGTACTAACGTTATTAGGTGCATTGCTGATTTCTAGAGTCGTAAAAAAACCATTAAAACAATTAACAAATGCCGCAGAAATATTAGGCCAGGGTAAAGCACCTGAACCCCTTGGTGAGCATGGTACCGATGAATTCAAGACCATGGCGCGGACCTTTAACAAAATGTCTGAAGACATTCAGAAACTAGCGGACGACCGTAATTTAATGCTAGCGGGTATCTCACACGATTTACGTACGCCACTTGCTCGTGTGCGCCTGGCACTGGACATGGTTGATGACAAGATCGATAAAAGTTTATATGACGGTATGGTGCAGGATATTGAAGACATCGACAAAATCGTCGGGCAGTTCCTGACCTTTGTGCGTGATGGTGTGGATGAACCCTTTACCTATGAAGATGTGAATAAAATTGTTGAACACACGGCATCTGGTTTTAAGCTTGAGGGCAAACATATCGAACTCGATCTTGGCGCGATTGAAAAGTCGATGGTCAAACCGATAGCTATGAATCGATTACTAATGAATTTGATTAACAACGCCTGGCTTTATGGCAAGCAGGATGTGGAAGTGGCCACCTCAATGAACGGCCACAGCTTCTTTATTGAAGTCAAAGATCGCGGTGATGGAATCCCAGAACAAGATATCGAGCGACTAAAGCAGCCTTTCTCCAGGTTAGAAACTTCGCGTAGCGATACTAAAGGTGCTGGTCTAGGCCTGGCTATCGTTGATCGAATCGTAAAGTGGCATCATGGCAAACTGGATCTCTTTTCCCGCAACGGCGGCGGCTTGCATGTCAGGGTGACGATTCCAGTGATGTTACAGGCGTGATCATTATTACTTTTAGGCAATAAAAAACCGGCTATCAGCCGGTTTTTTTAAATCTATATAAACAAACCCAACTTACATATTGCGCAGTTGGTTGTTTAAACGAGACTTGTAACGCGCAGCCTTGTTCTTGTGAATCAGGCCTTTACTCTCGGTTTTACCAATAATCGAAACGGCATTTTTGTATGCGGCTTCTGCTGCAGTCTTGTCACCAGCGCCGACGGCAGCTATGACATTTTTGATCGCAGTACGGAAACGGGTACGTAATGGCGCGTTGTGTTGACGGCTTTTCTCAGCCTGACGGGCGCGCTTGCGTGATTGTGCTGTATTGGCCAAAGGTTTCTCCTAAAAAATATCTAATTGGCTCGTCTGCCAGATAATAGCTCTGGCGAGAAAGCGGCGTATTATGGACGTTCTGACCCCATATCGCAACGCCTAATGCCTAAATTAATGCCATTTTGCCTGCATTTTTCATGCTTTTGTTATCCCTGGGCCATAAGCTCATGCCATAATAGCGCCCATAAAAAGCAGTAAGATAATCAATCGCTTAGGGTAAATATGGGACTTCTCCGTTCTGCCAGTGTTTTCAGTAGCCTGACCATGGTCTCGCGGGTCTTTGGCCTGATTCGTGACCAAATATTAGCCATAGTATTCGGCCCGGGGGCTGGGTTAGATGCCTTCTGGGTGGCCTTTAAAATACCCAATTTCATGCGTCGACTCTTTGCCGAGGGGGCCTTTTCTCAGTCCTTCGTGCCGGTATTGGGAGAATATAAGGTTAAGGAAGGGGACGAGGGGGTCCGCGAACTCATTAGCCGCGTCTCGGGTAGCCTGGCGTTGGTGTTGTTGGGCGTGACCGTGCTGGGTATTGTGATTTTCCCCTGGATCATCCTGGAATATGGCCCCGCGGTAGTCGAAAACCAGCACAAGTTAGTGCTCACTGCGCAAATGCTGGTGCTGACCTTGCCCTATATCTTTTTTATCTCGCTGACAGCCCTGGCCGGTGGCGTACTCAATACCTACAAACGCTTTGCAGTCCCAGCCTTTACCCCCGTATTCCTGAATCTGTGCCTGATCGGGGTGAGCCTGTGGCTGGCACCGCTGATGCCAGAGGGCTATGAGGTCAAGGCCCTGGCCTGGGGCGTCTTCCTGGCCGGTGTCGTCCAGCTGCTGTTTCAGTTTCCCTTCCTGGCCAAATTGAAGCTGCTGACCTGGCCAAAATATGGTTTCAATCACCCGGGGGTGAAGAAGATCATGCGCCTGATGCTGCCGGCGATTGTGGGCTCGGCGGTGGTGCAGATTAACCTGATGCTGGATTTGATCATTGCCTATACATTACTACCGGATGGCTCAGTCTCGTGGCTGACCTTTTCAGATCGCCTGGTTGAATTTCCTTTGGGTGTCTTCGGGATTGCGATCGCGACGGTGGTCCTGCCCAGCCTGTCTCAGCATCACGCCACGACTGATCCCGAGAAATTTTCCAGGGTGCTGGATTGGGGTATCCGCTGGAGTCTGTTGATTGGATTGCCGGCGATGGCGGGCCTGATTCTTCTGGCCGGGCCTTTATTGACGACCCTATTTAACTACGGCGCCTTTGTGCAACACGATGTGGTGATGTCGCAGATGAGTCTGTTTGCCTACGCATCCGGCTTACTGGCTTTCATTATGGTCAAGGTGCTGACCCCTGGCTTTTACGCCCGCCAGGATACCCGGACCCCGATGCGTATTGCGGTGGTGGCGATGCTGGTGAACATGGTCCTCAATTTTGCTTTCGTGTTGCCCTGGCTGCACTATGATTTGCCGGGCCCGCATACGGGACTGGCGATTGCCACGGCTATCTCGGCCATCTTGAATGCGGGCGTCTTGCTGCTGATGCTCAAGCGGCAAGGGGTTTACCAGGTGGGCACTGGCTGGGGGGCATTTTCCTTACAGATTGGAACAGGCCTGTTGTTGATGGTGGGGCTCTTGTTCTTAGCCGTGCCCGGTCTTCAAACCTGGTTTGACTGGCCATTTTGGCAGCGGGCGCTGATGTTGATGGTCTGGGTAGGGGCCGGTGCCCTGGTCTATTTTGTTGGCCTATATTTATTTGGTTTCCGCCTCGGTAAATTCCGTGCCCAACACTAGTGTTGGCTCTGACCCCTTGAAGAGCCTTCTACCACATTGGGGAGAGAGGACATTTGCTCCAGCATCTATATAATAAGTGTCTGGGACAGGGCATTTGGGTATTTGCAGCATAAGTCATGCAGTTCATTCGAGGCATAGTTAATCTGCCGCCGGGCTATAAGGGCTGCGTGGCCACTATCGGTAATTTTGATGGTATCCATCTTGGCCACCAGGCCGTGATCGGGCAGTTGGCCGAAGAGGCCGCGGACCTGCGTTTGCCCTCGATGTTAATTAGTTTTGAACCGCAACCCATGGAGTACTTTCAGCCCGCTAAGGCGCCGGCACGTTTGACCCGTTTGCGTGAGAAACTACAGGCCTTACGTCGTTTTAGTGTCGATCAGGTTTTGTGTCTTTCGTTCAACAGGGCGCTGGCTCAAATGCCGGCCGAGCTATTTATCAAGGATATCCTGGTCGATGCCTTGAAGATAAAATACCTGGTTGTAGGCGATGACTTTCGTTTTGGTAAAGATCGCGTGGGTGATTTTACTATGCTACAAAAGGCGGGTGAGCAATTTGGTTTCCAGGTTGTGAACATGCATACTTTCAGCATTGATGGTGAGCGGGTCAGCAGTACGAGAATTCGTAAGGCGCTGGAAGCAGGTGATCTGCAATCAGCAACACGATTGTTAGGTCGTGAGTATCGAATGAGTGGCCGGGTGGTACATGGCGAAAAGCTGGGACGAGAACTGGGTTTCCCAACTGCCAATATTGAACTGCATCGTCGGGCGACACCGCTACAGGGCATTTTTGTGGTTGAGGTATATGGTCTGGAAGGCGAGCCACTACCGGGTGTGGCCAGTTTAGGGACTCGACCTACAGTAGGTGGGACTAAAGCCATCTTAGAGGTTTTCCTGTTCGACTTTGATCAGGATATTTATGGTAAGCATTTACAAGTTGGCTTTTTAAAGAAACTACGCGATGAAGAAAATTATGATTCGCTTGAAGCACTAACTACGCAGATACAAAAAGACGTCGATCAGGCAAAGGCCTATTTTAAAAAAAATTAATAAGAGAAACGATAGTGGCAGAGTATAAAGACACACTTAACTTACCGAAGACAAAGTTCCCCATGAAGGCGAACCTGGCACAGCGTGAGCCTGAGCAGGTAAAAAAATGGGAAGCCATGAAGTTGTACGATAAGTTGCGCGAAGTAAATAAGGGCAAACCCGTTTTTGTGCTGCATGATGGTCCTCCTTATGCAAACGGTGATATTCATCTTGGTCATGCGGTTAACAAAATTCTGAAAGACATTATCGTTAAATCAAAAACCATGGCGGGTTTCGATGCGCCTTATATCCCCGGCTGGGATTGTCATGGTCTGCCGATCGAGTTGCAGGTAGAAAAGAAAGTCGGTAAGGCTGGCAAGAAAGTCAGTACTAGTGAATTCCGCGCTGCTTGCAGAAAGTATGCGACCAAGCAAGTGGATGGTCAACGCAGTAACTTTAAACGCCTGGGTGTCATCAGTGACTGGGATCATCCTTATCTGACCATGGATTTTAATTTCGAGGCCGACATTGTCCGCGCCTTAGGTAAGATTATTGAGAACGGCCATTTACATAAAGGTGCTAAGCCGGTGCACTGGTGTGCCGATTGTGGATCCTCGCTAGCCGAGGCCGAAGTCGAGTATGAAGATAAGTCATCACCGGCGATCGATGTACGCTTTGCCATTCTTGATATGGAAGCACTAAAGACACGTTTAGAACATATCGATCACAAACATTTATGTAATGATGTCTCGGTTGTGATTTGGACGACCACCCCCTGGACCTTACCCGCCAACCAGGGTGTGGCGGTTAACCCGGGTCTGGAATACAGCATCATTAAATGCAATGGTGTAAGCGCCATGGGTACAGTTGGGGGCGAAGAGTGCTTAATTCTGGCGAGCGATTTAGTCGAGGCCTGTACCAAGCGCTATGAGATTAATGACTTCCATGTGGTGGGTACCTGCTCAGGTGAAGCACTGGAAAATTTAAAACTCAAACATCCATTCTATGATCGCGAAGTGCCGGTCATCCTGGGTGATCATGTCACGTTAGAGGCAGGTACCGGTTGTGTGCATACTGCCCCCGGCCATGGTCAGGACGACTATGTAGTCGGTCAAAAATATAATCTGAAAGTAGACAATCCAGTTGGCCCCAATGGTGTGTTTGTTGAAGGTACTCCTTTGTTTGAAGGCAAGCATGTCTTTAAGGCCAATGACGATGTGCTTGAAGTCTTACGCACCAATAACGCACTGGTTCATGCAGAAAAACTGTTGCACAGCTATCCGCACTGCTGGCGACACAATACCCCGATTATTTTCCGTGCGACACCGCAGTGGTTCATCAGTATGGATCAAAAAAACCTGCGCGCTGATGCGATGAAACAGATTAAACAAACAACCTGGTTGCCAGAATGGGGCCAGGCACGCATCGAATCAATGGTGGAAGGGCGCCCGGAGTGGTGTATCTCTCGGCAACGTACCTGGGGTGCGCCGATTGCCTTGTTTGTGCATAAACAAACTGAAGAGATCCACCCGCGTACGATTGAATTAATCGAACAGGTTGCACAACAGATAGAACAAAAAGGTATTGATGCCTGGTATGAACTAGACGTAAAAGCATTACTGGGTGATGAAGCGGATGACTATTATCAGGTGAAAGATATCCTGGATGTCTGGTTTGATTCAGGTGTGACGCACTATGTGGTGATGAATCAGCGTGAAGGAGTAGAAGACTATCCGGTTGCAGATTTATATCTGGAAGGCTCGGATCAACACCGTGGCTGGTTCCAGTCGTCATTGTTAACCTCGGTGGCGATGACCGGCAAGAATGCTTATAAGGCTGCGTTGACGCATGGGTTTACTGTGGATGAAAAAGGCCACAAGATGTCCAAGTCACGTGGTAATGGTGTCGAGCCGACCAAACTTTCCAACACACTCGGTGCTGATATATTACGTCTGTGGGTGGCGGCAACAGATTATCGTGGTGAGATGACCTTCTCGAATGAAATCTTAAAGCGTATTGCCGATGCCTATCGTCGCATTCGCAATACCTCACGCTATTTACTGGCGAACCTGGATGATTTTGATCCCGAAATTCACAAAGTAGCTGTCGATAAAATGGTGAGCCTGGACCGCTGGGCCGTTGCACGTACCCATCAGTTGCAACAGGAGTTAGAAGAAGCCTATAGCAATTACGAATTTCATAAGATTTATCAAAAGGTCCACAATTTCTGCGCAGGCGACATGGGTAGCTTCTATCTGGACGTGATTAAAGATCGTATCTATACCATGCCAACCGATAGTCAGGCACGGCGCTCGGCACAGACGGCGGTGTTTCATATTGTCGAGGCGATGGTGCGCTGGTTTGCACCGGTATTAAGCTTTACCGCAGAAGAGATCTGGAAGTTCTTACCCGGCGAACGTACCGAATCCGTTTTCTTTAGTGAGTGGTATGCGTTTCCGGATATTCCCAAAGACGAATACGGTATGGACCTGGATTACTGGAAACAGGTCATTGAAGTACGTGATGTCGTTAATAAAGAATTAGAGGCCTTGCGTACTGCAGGTGAGATTGGTGCCAATTTGCAAGCCGAAGTCGAGTTGTATTGCGGGCGCGAGATTTATGATTTATTAAATCGTCTCGAAGATGAACTACGTTTTGTGTTTATCACGTCAACGACAAGACTGTATATCGCAGGTGAACCACCCAAAGAAGCACAGCATGTGACTTTATCGACCAATGATGAGATCTGGATTGCAGTATCTGCGTCGGAACATCAGAAGTGTGAACGTTGTTGGCACTACCGTGAAGATGTGGGTGCCAATGCCAAGCATGAGACCTTATGTGGTCGTTGTATTGAAAATATTGATGGCGACGGTGAAACCCGTTTGTATGCTTAATCGATGAAAGCGTTAATCGAAAAGATGGGCATGCTCAAGTGGTTATGGATAACCGCTGTTGCGGTTATTCTGGATCAAGTAACTAAACAGTGGGCAGAACACTCGCTCGAAAAGTTTACCCCAGTTGAAGTCATCTCAAATTTAAATTGGTACCTTACTTACAACAAGGGTGCGGCATTCAGTTTTCTCAGTGAGGCAGGGGGCTGGCAGCGTTGGTTCTTTACCGCGATTGCGTTAATAGTAGGTACAGCCATTGTATTTTGGATGCGTTCGCTGAAGCCTCAGGAAAAAGTGAGTGCAGTCGGACTTGCGCTGATATTGAGTGGTGCAATTGGTAATGTGATTGATCGCATTCTGTATGGAAAAGTCATTGATTTCATCCAGTTCTATTATCAAGGTGAAACCTGTTTTTATGGGTTTACCCGTAGCTATCTACTGGGTAGCGAACAATGTGTTTGGCCAGCCTTTAATATCGCGGATAGTGCTATATTCATTGGTGCAGCAATCCTGATAATACAAGCGATTCGCGAGATTATATTAGAGCGTAAACATAAGAGCGAAACACAAGCGTAATAACGATTGAGGTAAATCAGTAAATGGGTGATGTAGAACAAATCACGATCGGTCCTGGTACCGTGGTCACCATGCATTTTAAAGTGACATTAAAAGACGGAATGGTTGCCGATGCCAGTGAAGAGGGGCAACCCATGACCTTTACCATTGGTGATGGCAGTCTCATCAGCGGTCTTGAAATGGCGATTACCGGTTTAAAGCTCGGTGACAAACAGAGTGTCGAAATCGATCCGTTAAATGCATTTGGTTTCTCTGATCCCGATAATATCCATCATTTACCACGAAGTGAGTTTTCTGACGACCTTCCCGTTGATCCAGGCACGATCATCAGTTTTAGTACCCCGTCTGGTGATGAGATCCCGGGCATGATCAAAGAAGTGAAGGACGATATAGTTACGGTTGATTTTAATCACCCGTTAGCCGGACACGATATTATTTTTGAGGTTGATATCGTTGATATTCAGCCTCCGCAAGCCAAACATAGTGATGACCAGGACGATAGCCAGGATAATGCAGGTAATGAGTAATCCAAAGCAATTAATTCTTGCCAGTCCTCGCGGCTTTTGTGCCGGGGTTGATCGCGCGATTGAAATCGTTGAACGGGCACTTGATCTATTCGGTGCACCTATTTATGTGCGCCATGAAGTGGTACACAATAAATATGTTGTCGATTGTCTACGTGACAAGGGTGCGGTCTTTGTTGAAGAGCTCCGTGAAGTCCCTGACGATGCGACGGTTATCTTTAGTGCCCATGGCGTATCGATTGCTATTCAGAACGAAGCGAAACAGCGTGGTTTGAACGTATTTGATGCAACCTGTCCATTGGTAACCAAGGTGCACATGGAAGTCTCGCGTTTTAGTAAAGATGGACAAGAATGCATATTGATTGGTCACGATGGTCATCCTGAAGTCGAAGGGACCATGGGGCAATTTGATACCCAATATGGCGGCAAAATGTATCTTATCGAGACGGTGGAAGATGTCGATCAACTTAAAATAAATGATCCTGACCACTTGAGTTATGTCACACAGACGACCTTGTCTATGGACGATACCGCTTCTGTCATTGATGCGCTGCGCAAACGCTTTCCCAATATTAATGGCCCTAAAAAAGATGATATCTGTTATGCCACGCA